>Ga0209099_1000726_pt1 | contig 37738 bp, 31 predicted proteins | sample AD_JPNHW2_MetaG_FD_184430 | JGI IMG/M metagenome (GOLD analysis project Ga0209099, IMG submission 184430) | Active sludge microbial communities of municipal wastewater-treating anaerobic digesters from Japan - AD_JPNHW2_MetaG (SPAdes) (version 2) | ecosystem: Engineered > Bioreactor > Anaerobic...
AAAAATATTTAGTTCTCTATTTTTTATTGTTTCCTCAGTTGCGCTGGTTATTTTTATTATTTTTTTTTCTGAGTTTAAATATCTGGATAGTACCTTAGAAAAAATTAAGTTTAACAAACAAGTTGAAAATGTTGGAGACACCATAAATGCCCTGCTATTTTATCAGGCCTCAGATTATTTTATCTTTAGGGGAACTCCCATTGGATTCCAATACGATTTACTTAAGCAGATGGGAAGAGACTTGGGAAAAAAAGTGAATATTGTGGTTGAAAATGATCCCAATGTAGCGTATGCTGCTGTATTCTCCAATAAATATGATATAGTTGCCATGGATTACAGAAGAAATCCTATTATATCCTACTATTTATCCTATTCAATTCCGCATTCTTATACCTATCCGGTTTTGATTGGCCGGGAAAAAGAAACACGGGATACTATTTTTCCTCATATTTTGTACGTTCCCTCACATTTTCCGCCAAATGTGACGGTTGATTCTCTTGCCAACCCAAAATCCTGGGATTTTGTTTATGATAAAAATATAACAACAGAAGAGTTGTTTGATAAATTACAAAAGAAGGAAGTAAACTATATTGTTTGCGACTATAATGAAGCCATTACACTGCTCCCTTTTTTCAGCGATTTAAAAATGGTTAATCAAATGGGTCCTGTTTATCAGCGGCAGTGGACGTTGAATAATCAAAATACCAAACTTAATAATTCTATTAACCAATGGCTTGCCTCTTTTAAAAAGACCAAGAAATACCAAAATTTATATAAAAAATATCTCTCCAATAAATCCTCAGTAATTTATAATACATTCAAAAAATCCAGATCCAATAAAATATCTCCTTATGATAGAATTATCAAGCACTATTCGGAAAAGTATGGATTGGATTGGAGATATGTTTCATCCATAATATTTCAAGAAACACAATTTCAGTCAAATCTTATTGGAATGGGGGGGAGTTTTGGACTTATGCAGATGATGCCTTCAACCGGAGCGAAGTATGGTATTGATGAATATTCTTCTCCCGAGGAGCAAATAAGTGCAGGTGTTAGGCATTTGGCATATATGAAGAGAATTTATAAAGATATTGAAGATGAGGTAGAGAAGATGAAGTTTGTTTCGGCATCCTATAATGCCGGTCCCGGTCATATTAATGATGCCCAAAGGCTTTGTGTTAAATATGGCGCAGATCCTAAGGTTTGGGATAATGTAGCTACTTATCTTGGCCTTAAATCTCAAAAAGATTATTATAATGATCCGTTGGTTAAACACGGTTATTATCCCGGGAACCACACTGTTAGATATGTAAAGCAGGTAATGGACCGTTACAATGGATATACTTTGACAGTGAAAAAATAACTTTTTATTTTTTTATAATTTCGAGTAAAACAATGTTTTCTACGTGCTGGGTATGAGGAAACATATCTACCGGCTGAACTTTTGATATTTTATATAATTCTGAAAGGAGTGTGATATCTCTTGCTTGTGTGGCCGGATTGCAGCTGATATAAACAATTCTGTTGGGTTTTATTTCCAACATCCTCTCAATTACCTTGGGATGCATTCCGGCACGAGGAGGATCTGTTATGATAATGGTTGGGGTGCCATTTTCGTTAACAAACTCCGAAGTAAGAACTTTAGCAATGTCGCCTGCATAAAAAAGCGTATTTTGGATTCCGTTGACTGAAGAATTATCACGAGCATCCTCAATAGCTGCATCCACATATTCAATTCCAACAACTTTTTGGGCTTTCCTAGCAATAAAATTAGCTATTGTTCCCGTGCCTGTATATAAATCATACACAATATCATTTTGAGAAATAGCGGCAAATTCACGGGCAATGCTATAGAGTTTGTATGCTTGTTGGCTATTGGTTTGGAAGAATGAAACAGGCCCCACTTTAAAGGTTAAATCTTCCATATTTTCGCAAATATAGGGAGTGCCTTTAAAAAGAATAATATCTAGATCGGTTATAGTGTCATTAAGTTTTTGGTTTATAACATATTGCAAAGAGGAAATCATAGGAAATTTTATTGTCAGAAACTCCATCATCCGCATAACTTCTTTAGTCCTTTTACTCACAACCAAAATAACCATCCACTCATTAGAAGAATTGGAGCGGATAATGACATTTCGAAGGATTCCCTCGTGATTTCTTATATTGTAAAAAGGAATATCATTTTGAATAGCAAATTCTTTGATTGCTAAGCGGATAGAATTTCCTGGTTCAGCTTGAAGGTGGCATTTATTAATATCCAACACTTTATCAAATTTCAATGGAATGTGAAATCCCAATCCGCGGGTATCAATAGGTCCTTCTTTTTGTTTTTCATAATCAACTTCATCCAGCCAACGGAGATCGGTAAAAGTATATTCAAGCTTATTTCGGTAATATAGCTGATTGTCGGAAGGAATAATGGGCATTACCGGTGGAAAGTCGAATTTTCCCAAATGTTTGAAATTGTCATCCACCTGTTTTTGCTTATAATATAGTTGTTTTGAATATGACATATTTTGCCACTTACAGCCACCGCAAAGTCCAAAATGTTCACAAACAGGTTCTATCCGGTCAGCAGATTTTTCTTTTACCGCAAGAAGTCGTCCTTCGGCAAAGTTTTTTTTCTTTTTAAAAATCTCAACATCCACCACATCACCAGGTACAGCAAAAGGGACAAAGACTGTTAGTCCGTCAATTTTACCTACAGCTTTTCCTTCAGCCCCGGCATCAATAATTTCTAAATTTTCTATAGTATAGTATTTCATAATTTTCAAACTTCAAAATAATATTATTACTCTAAGATAATTTTGTAAAAACCTATAATAAATTGGTATTAGAGATTGTATCGCGATACTGAAGCCGTAACACCACAATAAAAATGATAATTTTCTATATAGCAAATGCTGTTTTGTATCATCTTCTTATTGTTTTGTTTTGTAAAACCCCATTTCATCAATATATTTTTCAACCTCAGGAAGTAGCAGATATTTAACACTTTTTTTCTGCCGGATACTCTCCCGAATCAGAGTGGCAGATATTTCAATTAGTGGGGCTTTGACAAAGGAGACATTTGGATGATTTTTATATTTTCCGCCATCATGTCCTATTCTCGGATAGAGATAAATTTGGTAATTATTGAGAATAAACTCATAGTTTTTCCACTTTTCAATATTTTCCAGATTGTCTTCTCCCATTATCAGGGCAAATTCTTTTTTTGGGTAAAGCTCATTGAGATAAACAAGTGTGTTGGAAGTATAGGAAGGGTATGGTAACTTAAATTCCACATCGCAGGCTCGGAACCGATAGTCATTTTCAATGGCAAGCTTTACCATATAAAGTCGATGATGTTCGGCCAGCAGGGTTTCCTTTTTTTTCAATGGATTTGATGGGGAAACCACAAACCAGATCTCTTTAATATCGCTATTTTCAATCATATACTCCGCAATGATGAGATGTCCGATATGAATTGGATTGAAAGAGCCGAAGAAGAGAGCTGTTTTGGGCATGATGGTCAATTTAATAAACTATTTCAGGTAAGAGGTGTAGTTAAAAATTCTTTCATCAGATGCATGACCTCTTGTTGTGCATCGGCAAGGTTTTCATTGACAACAATTTTGTCAAAAAATTTTTCAAAAGAGAGTTCATATTCAGCTTTCTCCATTCGTTGTTTTAAGGAATCTGCATTTTCAGTTCCCCGGGAAGCAAGTCGTTTTTTCAGACAATCTATTGTTGGAGGTTTAATGAAGATTGCAAGGGCTCGATCCCCAAATTGTTTCTTAATATTCAAGCCCCCCAAAACATCCACATCAAAAATAACATGATGCCCAGATGCCCAAATTCTATCAACTTCCGATTTCAAAGTACCATAAAATTGATTGGGATAAACCTCCTGCCATTCAAGAAATGCTCCCGAATCTATTTTCTTTTTGAAATCCTCCACTGTCAGAAAATAGTAATCTTTTTTATCGGTTTCATTGGTGCGTTTGGGCCGACTGGTAGCAGAGACAGAGAATGCCAAAGGAAAATCCTGGTCAAGAAGATGTTTTACAATCGATGTCTTTCCGGCACCGGAAGGAGCTGATATTATGATTAATTTTCCATCCATCTTATTGGGCTGTAAAAGAGTTCTGATCAAACTGAAAACACAAAAGTGGGTCAGTTTTTACAAATGCAAAAATACAAAATAAATAACCAATCAATATTCGTTGTATTTTTGTTGGTCAATTTAAAACCCTGAGAAATGGATTTATTAAAATATGAACAATATCCTTCACCGTGTTATATTATGTTTGAAGAGTCCCTGGAAGCCAATCTTAGGTTATTGGATTTGGTGCAACAGGAAGCCGGGGTTTCTATTATTTGTGCCCTGAAAGGGTTCTCTTTTTGGCGTTCTTTCCCCTTAATAGGTAGTTATTTGAGTGGTGCAACGGCAAGTTCTCTCCATGAAGCACGACTAATTTCGGAAGAGATGGGAAAAGAGGCTCATACTTATGCCCCTGTTTATGTTGAAGAGGAATTTGCCGACTTGCTGATGTATAGCAGTCATCTTACCTTTAACTCACTCAGTCAGTTTGCAAAATTTAGACAACAAGCATTTTCATTCACCAAAAAAGTTAGTTTCGGCTTGCGAGTCAATCCCGAATATTCAGCAACAGAATATGATATTTATAACCCTGCTTTACCAGGTTCACGTCTTGGTATTTTGGCAGAAAAGATGCCGGAGCATCTTCCGGAAGGTATTGAAGGGCTGCATTTTCATGTGCTTTGTGAAAACGACAGCTATGCTCTTGAAAAGTGTTTGAAGCATTTTGAAGCAAAATTTTCTCATCTAATTAAAGAATGCAAATGGATTAACATGGGTGGAGGACATCATATTACGCGGGCAGATTATAATATTCCTCACTTAATAGGACTTTTAAAACAATTCAAAGCTCGTTATCCGAACTTAGAAGATGTTATTCTTGAACCCGGGGAGGCTGTTGGCTGGCAAACCGGCGTACTTACATCTACTGTGGAAGATATTGTTGAAAATAAAGGAATTAAAATAGCCATGCTCAATATTTCTTTTTCATGTCATCTCCCTGATTGCCTCGAAATGCCCTATAAACCGGCTGTTCTTGGAGCAAAAGAACCTGACAAAAACAGCAAGTTTGTTTACCGACTCGGAGGTTGTTCTTGTTTGGCCGGCGACTACATGGGAATGGGAGATTTTGCTTTTGACGAGCCTTTGGAAATCGGAGATAGGATTATCTTTGATGATATGATTCATTATACAATGGTGAAAACCACTTTTTTTAACGGAGTCAAACATCCTTCAATTGGATTTGTCGACAAAAACGGAGAATTTCATCTGTTATCTGAGCCGGGAAGTTACGAAGCTTATAAAGATAAACTTGGATAGATCCATTCATTTTATTCACAGGATTTTATCCGAAAAAATCAGAAGAAGAGTCCCCTTCTGCAAAAAATTGTTTTGGAGTTAGTCCGCTCATGGTTTTAAATTCATTGATGAAATGTGCCTGATCGAAATAGCCGCATTCATAAGCCAACTCTGTAATGGTTAAATTCTTATTTTGTGATTTTTTGTGAATAGCATACTGAAAACGAACAGTATTAAGATATTGTTTAGGACTTTCTCCTATTGATTCAGAAAAAATTCGCTCGAATTGCTTTCTGCTCAGACAGGCTTCAGAAGCCAGCAAATCTATTTTGGTATTTCCATGAGATTTTCTTATGCAGTTCATTACATGTTGCACTCTTTTAAATTCGTAATCATGGTAATTCTTTTCCAGCAAAGCTGAAAAATATAGTTCTATTATCTTAACCTTATTTTCAAAAGAAACAGCTTCAGACAACCGGCATTCAATATCCTGATACAGTTTTTTGTCAATATCGTGCAAGGATACATTTAGGTTGCATAATTGATTAACAGGCAAATTAAAAAATTGCTTTAATCCTTCGGGTTGAAATATAACTGAGAAAAGAGAAATTTCTTTCTTTATGAGGATGTCATAGTGCCCTTTCTGCTGACCACTGATAAAAAGTTTTTCCGGAAAAATTTTATTAGAATCATCAACTTTGGGAACCGGAGTAGTATAAAAAAAGAGCTCAGGGAGTCCGCAGGGAACTATACGTTGAATGCATATCTTTTCATTTTGCAAGATATTCTCAAGCGCCCAATATTGTTTAATAAAAGGTTTCAGATTTTCTGAAGGAAGGGCAAAATATGCACTCATTATACAGAATAAAAAGAGTTATGGGGGGGACCCCATAACTCAGTGAATAATGTTTAGAGTTCTTCGTAAAGGCCCACTTTATTGCCTTCTGAATCGATAAATACAGCAAAATAGCCCATCCCTTCGGCTTCGATTTTGGTTTTCTGGATGGTGATCTTACCATTGTTTTTTTCGATTCTTTTAATGGTCTCTTCAATAGTATCCGGAACAGCAAAGCTTACCAAAACTCCGTTTTCAGATGGTTTAAAATCAGGAGCCCAAGCAACTGACCCTTCGCCGTTGGGAAGACAGGCCATTTTTTCGTTTCCACAATCAATAGGTTCAAGTTGCAATTTGAACACTTCATTGTAAAAATTGACGCCTCTTTCAAAATTTTCTGTTGGGATGTCTACCCAAGAAATGAATTTTTTCATAGTTTTTTGTTTTAATTAATTGATGCGGCAAAAATAGAACGACCAGCTTTTTTGGAATTGTAAAAATACGACATTTTGCTTTTGACCCGGATATTTGATTAGAATTCGTGTAAATATCTTGATTATCAATTGGTTATTTCTTATTTTAAATGATTAATCAAATTCTATTTTTTTGTTTTAAAGCTAAATCATTTTTTTTCTAAAAATAAAATTGATTATTTTAAGGGTGATCTATTTTTTTGGGTGTTCTGACTCTCAAAGCTTTTCGCTAGAATGAATAATGACATATGAAATCTGATTATATTATCGAAATTTCATTAATTTTCCTATTTTTGCGAATAATTAATTACAACCTTTATGCAAATTATAAGCGGTTCTGCTCTTTCAAAAGAGATAAAAACAACATTGGCTTTGGAAGTAAACATCCTGAAAATGAAGTATGGTCGTGCCCCGAAATTATCAGTTCTACTTGTAGGAGAAAACCCGGACAGTATGAAATATGTAAAAAGCAAAGGAAAAGCTTGTGCAGATGTGGGGATGGAGGGGGATCTTCATTTTTTACCCGAATCTACTACCCAGGCTGAATTACTGAATATTATCCATGCTCTTAATGAAGATGATACCGTTGACGGAATTTTAATTCAACTTCCGTTACCCGCACATATCAATACCGAAATTGTTATCGAAGCAGTTGATTATCATAAAGATGCAGACGGTCTTCACCCGATGAATGTAGGAAAACTTTGTGATGGTGGAGAAGGGGTGTTGCCCTGTACCCCAAAAGGAATTATATCTTTGTTGAAGTATGGCAATATTGAAATTTCCGGCAAACATGCCGTTGTGCTGGGACGCAGCAATTTGGTTGGAAAGCCTGTTGGGCAAATGCTTCTACGTGAGAATGCTACTGTTACTATTTGTCATTCCATTACTCAGAATCTGGAGAAAATTGTCAGTCAGGCCGATATTTTGATTGCCGCTATGGGATGTCCAAATGTTTTAACTCCTGCAATGCTCAAACCGGGAGTTGTTGTTATTGATGTGGCTATGAACTATGTAAATGACAAGCTGGCTGGAGATATCTATTGTGCCGAAAATCTTCCTGAATTAGAAAAATGGGTATCTGCAATCTCTCCTGTTCCGGGAGGTGTGGGCCCCATGACCATCACTTCTTTAATTGAAAATACCTTCGAAATTTATAAAAGAAGGATCGGGGAATAAAAAAACACCTACCTTTTATTGGTAAGTGTTTGATTTTAAGAGCGCCCCCTTTAGGACTTGAACCTAAGACCCTCTGATTAACAGTCAGATGCTCTGACCAACTGAGCTAAGGAGGCTTTGAATTTGCGGCTGCAAAAATACAAAAAATATTATTCATCAACAAAGAGAGCTGAAAAATTTTCTTTTTTTGTACTTTTGCACTGTTAAAAAGAGACTATTATTGAATTAAATTGTTGATTTATAAATAAATATATTTACTTAAGAAAAATTGTAAGATGATCACAGGAAAAAAACTACTTAATGAGGTAAAAAATTACTTCATGATATTAATTGGTCTTGCCATTTTTGCATTTGGTTGGACTGCTTTTATGATACCCAATCATCTTACCGGTGGAGGAGTCAGTGGGATTGGAGCAGTTCTCTATTTTGCCACAGGATTTCCGGTCGGAATCACCGCCTTTGTTCTAAATATGTTGTTGGTTGCTATTGCTTGGAAAATTCTTGGCCCAAAGTTTGGTATTAACACGATTATCTGCACTTTTATGCTGGCTCTATTTCTTTCGATAGGACAGTCCATCTTTACTGAACCCCTTGTAAAAGATGATATATTTATGTGCGCCATCATCGGAGCTGCCCTGGCTGCTTTCGGAGTTGGAATAGCCATAAATTTTGGCGGAAATACGGGCGGAACAGATATTGTTGCGATGATGATCGGAAAATATAGAAATATCTCCTACGGAAGAATAACGCTTTATTCAAATATAGCTATTATAGGTTCTTCTTATTTCGTGCCTAATGGAAACATCGAAAATTTGGTTTACAGTATGGTGGTGATGTTTGTCTATATTTATATATCCGATTTGGTTATTGAAGGGTATAAGCAAAGTTTTCAGTTTATGGTATTTTCAACAAAAAATCAGGATATTGCCGACAAAATTAATAAAGATTTGCATCGTGGGGCCAGTTTTCTGAAAGGATATGGTTCCTTTTCTAAAACTGAGAGCGACGTCCTTCTCATTATTGCCCATCGGAATGACAAAGCCAATATTATTAGAATTATTAAAGAAATTGACAACTCAGCTTTTATCAGCATTGCCAAAACCAGTAGTGTATTTGGAAAAAATTTCGACAACATCAAAGTTTAACCCTTTTTTTGATACTAAATAATTACTAATAATTGAAATAATACAAAAAATTGTCCTATATTTGCACCCCAAATTTAGATAGTGTGAAACCAACGCAAAAAAAGGAGGAATTTAAATTGAGAATTGCAGGGGTTTCCCTTGGAATTCACACATTCTCAATTGATTGTGATAAAGAGTTCTTTGAAATTTCCGAAATTTCCGAACTGCAGGACGGACTACTGAATTTGCAGATTGAAATGGAAAAAACTGAAACAATGCTGAATTTAAAATTTCATTTTAAAGGAACGGTAACTGCTGCGTGTGATCGCTGTTTGGATCCGGTTTCCATTCCGATGAATTTTGAAGAGCAATTGCTGGTTAAATTATCCCAAAATATTGAAGAAGTTGAAAATGTGGATGATAATATTTGGGTAATTAACGATAATGTATATGAACTTGATGTTTTCCACTTCGTTTATGAGTCTATAAGACTGGCACTCCCCAATAAAATTGTTCATCCTAATGATAAAGAGGGAAATTCAACCTGTAATCCTGAAGTATTAAAAAAACTGGAAACCTATTCCCATAAAGAATCCGAAATTGATCCAAGATGGGAAGGATTAAAAAATATAAAATTAAATTAAACATATTAAAATTAAATAGTTATGCCGAATCCCAAAAGAAGACATTCTTCTACAAGAAGAGATAAAAGAAGAGCTCATGATTTTATCACAGCTCCTCAGATGACGACTTGCAGCCATTGTGGTGCTACTATTTTAACCCACAGAATTTGTCCTGAATGCGGTTATTACAGAGGAAAACAAGCCATCGAAGTTAGTGGTGCTGAAATTAAATAATACATATCTATACATTTTTTAAGTTTCTGATGGTATGAATATTCATACTGCATGATTCTTTATTTTGATGATGGAATTAATTTTTGCAACTCATAATTTGCATAAAACGGAAGAGGCGCAAGCCATTCTTGGAAATAGGTTTATTGTTAAAAATCTTAAAGATCTCGGTTTTCTTGATGATATTCCGGAAACTGCCGATACGCTTGAAGGAAATGCTTTATTAAAAGCACATTACATTTTTGACAAGTTCCATTGTGACTGCTTTGCAGATGATACCGGGCTTGAAGTTGAAGCTCTTGAAAATCGCCCCGGAGTATATTCTGCCAGGTATGCCGGTGAAAATTCAACCTATCAGGATAATGTGAGGAAAATTTTGGACGAAATGAAAGGCATTTCAAACAGAAAAGCTTCCTTTAGAACTGTCATTGCGCTCATCCTCAATGGCAAAGAATATCTTTTTGAAGGCAGGGTGGACGGTTATATTATTACAGAATCACGGGGCAATTCCGGATTTGGATATGACCCAGTTTTTAGACCGGAAAATTCCGATTTAACTTTTGCAGAATTAGGCGCAAATATAAAAAATCAAATCAGCCATCGAGGAATTGTTATGAGGAAACTTATGGATTTCCTTTCCAATTCATAATTCTATTATAGAATATCCAATTCTTTGTGAAAAAATTTTTTTATACAATATACTTTAATGAGTAAGTGTTATTACTTTAGTATTAACCCTTAATCATGTGAGCCATGTTATCAAAAAAATCCCCAAAAGGAGATCTCGAAAGTAGAAAAATTACCTTCGTGCTTATTGGTATTGTATTTGTTCTTGCTCTTGTTTATGTTGGATTTGAACTTTTTGCCACAAAAAATTCAAAACAGATACTGGTTTCTGATGAACCGGTTTATGAAATAGAAAAAGATTTTACTTTAAGTACGGATCAGCCTCAACCTTCCAAACCTTTAAATAAAATTTTTGTTCCAAATATCAATATTGTTGATAAACAAGTCATTAATGACGATGACTGGAAGAAATATTTTATACAGGATCTTACAGGCGATATGATTATTCCTGAAAATTCTACTGTTGATCCTATTCCTGATGTTCCTGACGAACTTCCAATTTATGATTATGTTCAAAAAATGCCTGAATTTGTCGGAGGAGAAAAAGCTATGTACGAATTCCTCAAAAGCCACATAATATATCCTAAATTAGCTTGGGAAAACAATATTGAAGGGACAGTATTGATAGAATTTGTTGTAGAAAAAGATGGTAGTATTAGCAATATCAGACCTTTAGTTTCAGCAAATTTTTCCGAACTCAATGAAGAAGCCATTAGAGTAGTCAAGATGTTTCCCAAATTTATTCCCGGTATGCAAATGGGCAAACCAATGCGTGTATATTATAAACTACCCATAAAATTTACTCTGACAGAGAAATAGTTTAGTCAAACCATAAGAGTAATTTCGTCAGTTTCAAAGTTGATTTTAAAAAAATGGTGTACTTTTCCATTAGTAACGCCAATAATCGGTGCTTTAAGTGTTTTATTGTAACGACCGGCCTGTTCCATTACTTCCTGAGTAATTTCTATGTTAGGTGCTTTGCATTCAATAACCATGGCCGGTTTTCCGGTATGATCATAGACAACTAAGTCATAACGTTTGGAAAGACCATTTACCTTAATTTCTCTTTCAACTGATATATGAGATGCCGAAATCTTCTTTTCTTCCATAAGAAAAAGAATAAATAATTGCCGTACAACTTCTTCCTCTGTTTTAGGAACCCATTTTTTTCGTATTGGATCAAACAGCTCAGTTTTATCGCAATTTATTCGTTGTTTTAACATCTCACTAAAATAATCTAGACAAAAATAAAGAATTATTCTTGTTTTTCCGTAAAATATAAAAAAAAAGAGACCTCAAAAGGGGTCTCTTTAATCACCATAGTATTATCAAATAAAATTAATTATTTTCTTCAGCCAAAACTTCAAGGTTTACAGTCACCTTAAATTCTTTATGTAATTGAACCTGAGCTGTATAATTTCCCAATTCTTTAATATGATCTTCCTTTAAAAAGATTTTCTTACGGTCAATCTCAATATTATGTTGTTCTTTCAAGGCATTGGCAACAGCAATGGTATTTACTGAACCAAAAATAGTTCCTTTTTCAGATGCTTTGGTATAAATTTTGAGAGTAAGACCTTCGATTTTGCCAGCTAAAAATTCAGCTTCTTTTCTAATCTTTTCTATTTTGAATGCGCGTTGTTTTAACGTTTCAGCCAAAGCTTTTTTCCTTGAAGGATTTGCTAAAACTGCCAATCCTTTAGGAATCAAATAATTTCTACCATAACCGTCTTTAACCTTAACAAGGTCATCGGCATAACCCAAATTTTGAACGTCTTGTAATAATATAAGTTCCATGTTACTTTCCTCCTATTGATTAGTTTTTAAATTATCTGCCACAAAAGGAAGTAAAGCAAGATGTCTTGCTCTTTTTACAGCTTGGGCAACTTTCTTTTGAAATTTCAATGAAGTTCCTGTTAAACGTCTAGGCAAGATTTTACCTTGTTCATTGACAAATTTCTTCAAAAATTCAGCATCTTTGTAATCAATATACTTAATACCGCTTTTTTTGAAACGACAATATTTTTTCTTTCTAATATCAACCGCAATAGGGGTCAAATATTTAATGTCTGTTTGTTGTGCCATAATTATAATCCCTCCTTTTGATTTTTGGTTTCTTTCTCTTTTCTAAGGTTGCGTCTTTTTTCACTATAAGCAATAGCGTGTTTGTCTAAAGCAACGGTCAAGTATCTCATGATTTTTTCATCGCGCTGATATTGCACTTCATAATCTCTGATAATACTTGTGTCGGCTTTAAACTCAAAGAGTTGATAAAAACCGGAACTTTTTTTGGCAATGGGGTATTCCAACTTGCGTAAACCCCAATTTTCCTGATGAATAATCTCTGCACCTTTGTCACGGAGATAATTCTCAAACTTTTTTACCGTTTCCTTCATCTGCTCTTCAGACAAAACGGGTGTCATAATGAAAACGGTTTCGTAATGATTCAACATGTTTTTTTGTTTTTGATTATTAATATAAGTAATAATTTTTTGGGGTGCAAAAATACGATTTTATTTTAATTTCTCAGTAATTATATTAAAAAAAATATCATTTATAAAAAACCATACCTGTTTTTTATCAAGAAGATAGAAAAATAGAATATGAATATTGGAAGTAATTGAGTTTTGAATAGGCTACCTTAAACTTAAGAGTAGTAAATAAAAACTATAGACTCACAAATAGTAAATGCTTACTGTAACAAACTTTTTTTCAATTAAGACCTATCAGTTGATGATATAATTAATTATTTTCCATGGCTTTGGTCTGAAAAGCTATGGCATACATTTTCATTTGCTTTATCATGGATAAAAGTCCATTTGAACGAGTAGGGGAAAGATGATCTTTCAGTCCAATTTTGTCTATATATTGTAATGGAGCCTCAATAATTTCCTTAAAAGTACGATTTGACAGAACTCTAATAAGTAAATTAATAATTCCTTTTGTAATAATGGCATCACTATCTGCTGTAAAAACTATTTTTCCATTATCTTCTCGTGCATGAAGCCAAACCTGAGACTGGCAACCCGATATTAAATATTGAGGTGTTTTATATTGTTCATCAATCAAAGGTAAATCTTTGCCCAATTCAATGATGTAATTATATTTATCCATCCAGTCGTCAAAATTCTCAAATTCTTCGATAATTTCTTGTTCTGCTTCTTCTAAACTGATCATCGCTATTTCATTTTTTTATTATCCTTTACGTTCTCTGATTAGACATGTAAGATGGATTAATAAAATCGTTTATTTTTTAATTATTTTAACCGATTTTACCATGTTGTTTTTGTCTCTTAAATTCAAAAAATAGATTCCGGAGGTAAAATTCTCAAAAGAGACGATAGAATGTTGTTCACTAATATTTTGACTCTTTAATAATTTGCCACTAATATCATAAATATCTACCCTCTCCACATTGGTTAATTTGTCAGGAATGAGAATTTCTACATATTGAATAAAAGGATTGGGATAAACTTTTATTTCTTGATAATCAGGAAGTTCTTGAATACTTTGGACCTCAAGGGTGGTATATCTAAACTGAATACTGTCGCCGGCAACCGTGAAGCTGTCTAATGCAAGAGACCCAATAGTGCCGTCAGATAAAAAAGGATAAGGATCTGTATCTCTATTAAATTCATCTCTAATAATATTGGCTCTGAAATAAGCCTGATTGACCAGACCATTGTTGGTAGGGGAGCCATAATGTCTAAAAATATAAACCTCATCCAAAACATCCACATTATTAAAACCGGCATTGCCATTGAAAAGAGTATTTATCCTATAAATCACTACGCCTGAGCCAGGAACTGACTGGTCAAAATTCTCAACAGTATTTCTTCGATACTCGAGCAAATAAAATTCATCCGGGTTTTCTGAAGCAATTTTATAACATGTTTTTTCTGAAGTTGCTGAATTCAATGGAAATAAAGTATAAGTTCCATAATGCGTGATTTCGGGAATTTCATCAATCCAGTTTCCATATTTATATTTCATGTATGCGTTCGTCTGCTGAGGTATGTAGCCGTTGCTTCCCATTAAATCCCAAGGTCCAACAGGATTAAAATTCAAAGTATCTGAATAGTGATATAAATCAGGGGCTCCTAAACTATGAAAAGCCTCATGACAAAGAACGGATGTGGTAAAATATGAAGAAGAACTTCCTAACTGGAAATTGTAATCGTAGACTCTCTTTCCGTTAATATAGGAATCAAAACTATATAAAGACCATCGGTGAGGCCATAATAAATCGGCCCAATCTGCAACGCTTCCCTTAACAACAAAACATACATTATCTACATAGCCGTCATTATTATAGTCGATATCCAACTCTTGGGGAACCATTGATTTAATGTAATCAACAGCTCTTTGCAAAAGAGCATGTTCTCTTATAGTTCTTTCATTTGTTGTATCACAATAGCCGTTAGGATTTGTTATGGACTGTTTTTCAAAAAAACTTCTGGGAAGTGAATCCTGATATGAAATAATAAAATTTCCAGAAGGAGCAGGATAAAATGTTGATTTGATAAATAGTTGGTTATATGAAGTTACTTTAAAATAATTATAAAGAGAATTGGCCTCAGTTGTTGAATCGTTAAACATATTGTTTACTGAAGAAAAGCTATTAGAGAATTCACTATCATCAGAAAATCGTATAAAAACCACAAGATTGTTGAGCGTTCCTATGTTATTATCACCGTCCCGAAGAACAGGTCTTGCAGGTACAGGATCCATCATATCCTCTCTTTTTTGACGCCATTGTTGTGCCGAAATATTTATTCCCGGACGCAAACCTACAGAAGCAGGATTAATTTTGTTGGGGATAAAAGAAGTTGGCACCAATTTATTCCCAACTTTATTGGCATAAACAAAATAACCGGTTGAAGAATTCTGAACAATTGTATAACCATTTGCATCATGCAACCAGTGATAATATTCATCACCTGTAACAAAACAATTCAATGTATCTCCATTAGGTTGAATTAATTGGCGTGGCACATTTTCAAAATATGCGGCTTGTGAAACAAAAAAAAGGAATACAAAAAAGAATGTAAGTGAAATCTTGATTTTCATTCATTATAAATTTTGGCTTGCAAAAATACATTATTTTCACTTAAATTTTTATTCTATCTTTGTGAGATGAAAAAAATGTATATTGAAACCTACGGGTGCCAAATGAATATTGCTGATAGCGAGGTCGTTGCATCAATACTATCTAAACAGTATGTGATAACAAATAATCAAAAAGAGGCAGATTTGTTTTTAATAAATACTTGTTCTGTTCGCGACCATGCCGAACAAAGAATTAGAAAGCGTTTACGAGAATTGGCAGTCTTAAAAAAAAAGAATAAACAACTGCAAATTGGACTTTTAGGTTGTATGGCAGAAAGGCTAAAAGAACAATTACTCAATGAAGAGCCAACACTTGATTTTATTGCAGGACCTGATTCATACCGCTCTTTACTTCAGTTAATAGAAGATTCAAAATCTGGAAATCCTTCTTTTAACGTTTTATTATCCAAAGAAGAAACTTATGATAACATTGATCCTGTCAGATATGATAGCAATAATGTATCAGCCTATATTTCTATTATGCGGGGGTGCAATAACTTTTGTTCCTATTGTGTAGTTCCATATACTCGTGGACGAGAAAGAAGTCGTGATCCTAAAACTATTCTTAATGAGGTTCAACTTCTTGTTAAGCAAGGGTATAAAGAGGTTACACTATTAGGACAAAATGTAAATTCTTATAGTTGGTCAGACAATTATTTGCAGTATAACTTCGCAGATCTTATAGAACAGGTTTCCCTAGTTGACCCCCAATTGCGGGTGCGATTTGCGACATCTCATCCCAAGGACATTTCTGATAAACTAATTGATGTTATTGCCAAACAACCTAATATTTGCAAATATATCCACCTTCCTGTTCAATCCGGAAGCACTGCTCTATTAAAGAAAATGAACCGGGTTTATTCCAGAGAGTTCTATCTTGAAAGGGTTAAAATGATTAAACAGATTATTCCGGACTGCGCAATTTCTACCGATATTATTGCCGGTTTTTGTGGTGAAACGGAGGAAGATCATCAGGCAACCCTTTCTTTGATGGAAGAAGTTGGCTTTTCATCTGCTTTTATGTTTAAATACTCGGTAAGAGAAGGTACAAAAGCTGCCAAATCCTATATTGATGATGTTCCTGAAGAAATTAAATCACGAAGATTTAATGAAATTCTTACGCTTCAACATAAGCTTTCTTTGCAAAGCAACCGTAATGATATTGGAAAAAGCTTTGAAATTCTTGTTGAAGGAGTCTCAAAACGTTCTCCAAATCATCTCTTTGGACGTAACAGCCAAAATAAAGTAATTGTTTTTCCTAAAGCTAATCAGAAGTTTGGCGACTATACTACTGTTACAGTGAAAAAATGCACTGCAGCAACACTTATCGGGGATTGATTTCGGCTTATTTTGATAAAAATAATTTTATTAAAATGCTTATTTACACACCGCTCATTACAACTCGAATTGAATACATTATGAAAATAATGATTGGGAAGTTGTTGCTGACAGATTATGAAATTACAGATGATTTTAACTATTATAGTAATTATAGAGATATAAAATTTGCCTATTGCAATGAAAGTATTGAAGGAGTTAAATTTTCTCCGGCATCTCTATTATTTGAAACCAATATTATACGTCAAGATATTGTTCCGGTAAAATGGGATGACTATAAACTTTTTTTTCCTGTTAAAGATTCAATATTCTCTTTTGATCCTTTTGCTGTTGGATTTTACCTGATTACACGTTATGAAGAATATCACACAGATAATAAAAAAGATGCCCACGGAAGATTTGATATTACAAATGCTGTATCCTTTCAACATGGTTTTTATAGAATTCCGCTGGTAAATATTTTGTCAAACGAGATCGGGAAGGTACTAAAAAGTCACTTTTCGCATTATGAATTGCCAAAACAGACTTTTAATCAGATAGATACCTATGATGTCGACATTGCATTTCAATATAAAGGTAAAGGGGGAATTAGATTTATTGGGTCATTGGCAAAGTCAATTATAAGCGGAAACTTCGAAAAAACAAAAAAACTACTTTTGTCTCTTCTTGGAAAAAATGTTGAAGATAAATTTGATACATACGAATTACACAGACAAAGGGCAATTCAACGAAATTCGCGACCCCTTCATTTTATCTTAACGGCACCATTTGGGAAATTTGATCGGAATATCAGTCCACACAGTAAAGCTTTTGCTGATCTTATCCAACAATTAAGCCAATTTTCTGATGTTGGGTTACATCCTTCTTATTATTCTTCGGTTAAACCGGAGCTCTTAAAAAAAGAAAAAGCTCTTTTAGAAAATAAACTTGGATTAAGTATTACTAAATCAAGACAACATTATCTCAGGTTTGAATTTCCGGATACCTTTAATCATTTAATTGAAAACGGAATAGAAGAGGATTATTCGTTGGGTTGGCCTAATGAAGTTGGGTTTAGGGCCTCGATTTCTATTCCTTTTCCTTTTTTTGATTTAACGAGAAATATAGAAACAAGGCTTTTGCTTCATCCTTTGACAATCATGGACGGAGCGCTTGATTCTATCTGTTCTGATGAGAAAGAAAAAAATGAAATAATCAATTTTATTACGAATGAGATAAAAAAGTCAGGAGGGGAAATGGTAATTTTAAGACACAATTCTTATTCAAATTCAAATTCCGGGTTTATTTCAGGTTCTACCTTCTGAAATCTTCTGCTAACTTTTAGAAGATTATTAGTAAAAGAAACAATATTTTGTGATTCTTGTATGATCGTAAGGTAAATCATACTAACTTTAGTACTGACCCCTTGTCTTTTCAGCCGTTTGAGTTGAGCTCTTTTAATATGATTTAATTCTCCTAAAAGATAATTTTGAGAAAACAATATTTCCTTTAATTTACTATAATCGTTTTCTTGAATTAGAATATTGCATTGATCAATAAATGTTCCAATAGAGAAAGCAATAGTATAAATTTCATCCTTTTGTTCATCACTTAATGGATTGAAATTATTATCAATATGCTCTTCACAAGGAAGTGTGATTCGGTGGAGAGAATATACCAATTCGCTCATAAAATCATTACATTGGACATAATAGAGTCCTTTTTCAATAGCATTTGATTCACTTAATTTCCTAATTCCCAATGTTCCCATTCTTTTAATTTTTTTCAACCTCGATTTTTCAATTTCGATTTTAGCATTCAAAGATCTTAAAGTCCGAAGGTTTTCTCTGCAAAAGGAATCAATAGTATCTAAATATTTTTGTCTTACAAATTCTAATGTTCTGTCAATATCTTCACGAGCATGTTGTTGCAACAGTATAAGGGCTTCGTCATCATCCGTTGTATTGAGTAATTGAGACATGGTTTCACTACATTTAGCCTCTACCGATTTTTTTATAAATTTCTTTCGGCTATGAATAAGTGAAAATATGACAAGACCAATTAATGCCACAATAGCAACACTACGTCCATAATAAATGAGCATTGCCATAATAAAAGCAAGAATAAAAGCAGCTACTGCAGTGACTAACCAACCTCCAATAACATTCAAAACGCCACTAATTCTATATACTGCAGTGTCTCTTCCCCAGGCACGGTCAGCAAGAGCAGTTCCCATGGCTACTATAAAAGTAACATAAGTTGTTGATAATGGCAATTTTAAAGATGTTCCAATTGCAATAAGCATTCCGGCAACAATTAAATTAACAGATGCTCGCAAAAGGTCATAGTCGGCGTGTTCTTCAATTATTAACTCATTTTGATTAAAACGACTATCTATCCATTTTTTCACAGGTTCCGGGGTGATAACCAGAAAAAAGGATGCTATTTTACGGGTTCCCCTTACCAAATTTCTTCCAAAACTCGATGAATTGAAAAGTTCTTCTCCTTCCTCCTGGCTGGAAAGATTCAGCGATGTTTTTACAACATTATGAGCTTTTTTTGAAGTAAAAAGTGCCACTATCATAACAATGGCCGCTATTATAAAAAAATATAATGGAGTCTGTGATGGCTGATTTAATTTTCCCATTTTTAAAACAGTATCAATATCCCCACCGCCGTTTGCCCTGTATTCTAAATAGGATTCTAAGGCTGCAATAGGCCTCCCGATAAAATTGACCAGGTCATTGCCGGCAAAAGCAAGTGCCAGAGCAAAAGTACCTAACAATACGATCACTTTCAGAATATTGACTTTAAGAAAATATATAATTTGCATTAATACGGTAAAGAACCCAAAACATACAATTAAAATATAGGGAGTGTTTCTATGCATTATTAACTTCAGTTCGGGGGTCATGAAACTACTGTCCTTTAATCCCTGAATAAGCATAAAATACACAATTGAGGTAACTGCCAATCCACCGAATATAGCAGCAAAATATTTCATGTTCTTTTTATAATCAAATGTAAAAAGAAGACGAACAATAAATTGAATCAAGACACCAAAAACAAAAGCAATAGCAACTGAGAGAAATATTCCGAGAATTATGGTCAATGCTTTATCGGTATTGAGTAGGTTGACAAATGAAAGAGTGCCTGTTGTATCTTTTAAAATAAGTAGAATTGAAATGGCAAAAGTAGCTCCAAGAAGTTCGAACACAAATGAAACTGTAGTGGAGGTTGGCAATCCCATTGTGTTAAAAAAATCAATCAGAAAAACATCCGTAATCATGGAAGCAACAAAAATGCACATGATATCGGCAAATACAAAATTTGCCGGTTGGAAAATCCCATGCCTTGCCACATCAATCATCCCGTTACTCAAGGATGCGCCAATAAAAATACCCAATCCTGCAATAATTAAAATTACACGTAATGAAGCGGCTTTACTACCAACTGCAGAATTAATAAAATTGACAGCATCATTACTTACCCCGACTAAAAGGTCAAAAACTGATAGTAATAAAAGAAAAACAATTAATATAAGATAAAAAGCATCCATGTAATTATGGCTTAGTTTCCAAATGACAAAAAAGTAAAGATAATATTACATTTCTATTTCTTTTATGTTGCGATTCGGTTAAGAAATGTTTTATCAGATTAAGATGTAGTGATAATCAATTTTTTATACTAGTATATTAAAGTATATTGTAACATAAAAAAGTCAGGGGAAAATTGCCAAACCCTAAACGAAATATTATGTTATTGATTTAAGTGTATGATGATAGTTTTAAATCTCCTGAACTTCATCAATTTCTTCGCGAAGATTATCCATAATAAAGGCCTGTCTATCGGGAGTATTATCGCCCATATAGTATTCGAGAATTTCGTTTATATGAGTTCCTTTTTCAAGGACAACAGGTTCAAGTCTGATATTTTTGCCGATAAAGTTTTTGAATTCAGCCGGAGAGATTTCCCCCAAGCCTTTAAAACGGGTAATTTCGGGTTTTCCTCCCAGTGATTTTACTGCAAAAGCTTTCTCTTCTTCTGAATAGCAATAAAAGGTTTTTTGTTTATTTCTGACTCTAAAGAGAGGGGTTTGCAAAATATATAGATGCCCTGCTTTAATCACATCAGGAAAAAATTTCAGAAAGAAAGTAAGCAGCAAAAGACGTATATGCATTCCGTCAACATCGGCATCAGTTGCAATGACGATATTGTTATATCGCAATTCATCAAGACCTTCTTCTAAGTTAAGAGCTGCCTGCAAGAGACTAAATTCTTCATTTTGATAGATAATGCTCTTATTGTTTTTAAACGTATTGAGTGGTTTGCCCCTCAAGCTAAAGACGGCCTGGGTGTTGGCATCCCTAGACATAGTAATAGAACCCGACGCAGAGTCTCCTTCTGTAATAAACATGGTAGTCTCAAGTCCCCGGGGGTCATTGCTATTAAAATGGAACCTGCAATCGCGCAACTTACTGTTGTGTAGACTTACTTTTTTTTGAATTTCTTTCGAACTTTTCTTTATGTTGGCAATTTCTTTTCTTTCCTTTTCAGATTCCTGAATTTTTTTCAACAATGCATCTGCTACATCGCTGTGGATATGAAGATACTTGTCAAGCAGGCGCCCCACAACATCGTTGACAAAATAACGAATGGTTTGTCCGTTGGGAGCCATATATTGCGATCCGAGCTTAGTTTTGGTCTGAGATTCAAAGATTGGATTTTTAACTTTTATAGAAAGTGCTGCCACTATAGAATTTCTTATATCATTAGGATCGAAATCCTTCTTGTAGAAATCACGGATGGTCTTTACTATGGCTTCTCTGAAAGCTTGTTGGTGAGTTCCTCCCTGAGAAGTATGCTGGCTATTGACAAAAGAATAATACTCTTCACCATATTTTCTTGAAGTGTGGGCAATTGCAAATTCAAAATCGTCTTCTTCAAGATGAATGGGAGTATAGAGCATATCATTTCCAAGATTATTATATAATAGGTCTAAAAGTCCGTTTTTGGAAAGGATTTTATTTCCGTTGAAATTGATTGTTAAGCCTCGGTTAAGATAGACATAATTCCACATCATTTTTTCAACATATTCCGTATACCAGTGAAAATTTTCAAAAATTGACTTATCAGGAATAAATGTTATGGTAGTTCCATTGCGATCAGAGCTCTTTTCAATATTGGATTCTTCCGTTTTCTGACCACAGGAAAATTCGGCCCATTTTTGTTTACTATCCAGTATACAATGAACCCTAAAAAATGAAGATAGGGCATTTACAGCTTTTACTCCAACTCCATTCATTCCGATAGAGTTATCGTATGCATCTCCTTCATCGAACTTTCCTCCGGTATTAATTTTGGACACACAATCCACCATTTTTTTAAGAGGAATACCACGCCCATAGTCACGAACACTTACCTTATTTTCTTTGATAGTTACTTCTATAACCTTTCCAAAACCCTTCATAAACTCATCAATAGAATTATCCATAACCTCTTTTAGCAGAACATAAATTCCGTCGTCATGAGAAGAACCGTCGCCCAGTTTGCCAATATACATCCCGGGACGGGTTCGAATGTGTTCATCCCAGGATAACGTAATGATACTATCGTCTTTATAATCTGCCATTCTCTATATGTGTTGTAGCTTTTCGGCCGCAAAGATACAAGAAAAAAAATTAAAAAAATTATGAATTAAGGATCTAAAATTAAATTTGAAAAATTAAATTAATATATTTGTCCGCCTTTATATTTTTAATAATATGATTTTAATTGAACACTTGACAAAGGATTATGGAAATTCGAAAGGAGTCTTTGATCTATCGTTTTCTATTAGGCAAGGAGAGGTTTTCGGTTATTTGGGACCCAATGGGGCCGGAAAAACCACAACTATCCGTCATTTGTTGGGATTTCTGAATGCTGATAAAGGAAACTGTAGTATTAACGGTCTCAATTGTCGTACGCAAAGTTCTCTGATAATGAAAAACTTGGGTTATCTTCCAGGGGAAATGGCTTTTTTCGACGGAATGACGGGAATTCGTTTTTTAAAATTTATGGCTGATCTTCATCGACTGAAAGAAATTACCTATTGCCATCAATTGATTGATATGTTTGAACTCGATGTTAATGTGAAAATTAAAAAAATGTCGAAAGGAATGAAACAGAAATTGGGTATTGTTTCTGGCTTTATGCACAACCCTTATGTTCTGGTGCTTGATGAGCCCACTGCGGGTTTGGATCCGCTCATGCAGCGCGTGTTTTTGGATTTGATACATACCGAAAAAATGAAAGGAAAAACCATCCTGATGTCAAGCCATAATTTTGATGAGGTGGAAAAAGCCTGCAACCGAATCGGCATCATCAAACAAGGCCGGTTGGTGGCAATAGAGGATGTTGATGTTTTACGAAACAGTAAAAGGAAAAATTTTGATGTCACTTTCGAAAGCGCCGTACATGCACGAAACTTTGCTGAAAAGATTAAGTGTAAAAATGTCACACTTAAAGATAATGTTGCCATAATAAGCCTTTCGGGAGATATTAATAATTTCATTAAAGAACTTTCTGCATTTCCCATAGTGGATTTAAAATCAGAGAATGGTTCTTTGGAGGATTTATTCATGCATTATTATGGAGGAAAATAATTATGATAAACTGGTCTTTATTTAAAGTCGATATCCGTCAGAATTTTACTATATTTCTGATTATTTTGGGCGTATTAATCATGTATTTATTAGTGATTATCAATATGTATTCACCCACAGACATGCAAGGTTTTGAGCAAATACTGAAAATGAAAATGTCGGCCGACGTGCTAAAAGCATTTGGATTTGTTCTGCCTGAAGAAATGTCTCTTACAAAGTTTATCAGTTCTTATTTTTATGGGTTACTTATTTATATGTTCCCGCTGATTTATACAGTGGTGGTAGCAAATCGTGTTCTTGCCGGACTTGTAGGAGACGGATCAATGGCTTTTCTTCTTACTTCTCCAAGCAAGCGTACCACTATTGCTTTTACACAAGGTTTATTTTTATTAACAAGCACTTGGCTTTTGATTATTATTCTGATGTTTTCAGGAATGGCTTTTTGTTCCGCAGCCTTTCCGGATATGCTTGACATAAATGCCTTTCTCCGTCTTAATATCGGAGCATGTTTGTTATTTACCATTATAACGGGAATAGGATTTTTGGCTTCGGCAATATTCAACGAAACCAAACATTCTTTAATGGTTGGGATCGGACTGCCCGTCCTTTTCTTACTGCTCAATATGTTGGTGAATGTCAGTGACAAATTGAATGTTCTCCGCTACTTTACTATCCTGACATTGTATGATGCCGAAGCTATTGTGAAAGGGATTGGATATGGAACAGATTTTATTATCATGGGTATTGGCGGAATTATACTTTATGCCATTGCCATTATTGCTTTTAACAAGCGGGATTTACCTGTATAAAAAGTATTAAGGCAGAATTCCGAATTTATAAAGGGCATTCATAATTCCGTCTTTTTCTACAGGATCTGTTATATAATCAGACACTGCCTTTACGCATTCGTCCGCATCACCCATTGCAACCCCAATTCCGGCATATTGTAACATAGAAATATCATTTGCACCATCCCCGAAAGCAATAGTCTCTTCAATTTTAAAACCAAAATGATTGGCAATAATATCAATACCTCTTGCCTTATCAGAACCGGCGGCAATAACATCAGAAAAAAAATCACACCATCTTTGGGTTGTACATCCGGGTAATACTTCCTTTATAATTTTTTTGTCATGTTCCGGACCGAAGAAACAAAGCATCTGTTCTATTCCGCTTCGGGCCATTGCACTCCATTCGTCAAAGGAGCACATTTTGGGTGTTCTGATATCAATATATCGCTGAATGATTTCAACATTTTCATTTATAAAATTGAGATAAACATTATCTTCAGTTTCTAAAATACAGGGAAATTTGTGTGGTCCTTGTTGCCACTCAATTAAACGTTCAATATCCTCCGATGGGATGGTGTTTTTGTAGATAATTTTATCATTCACTACACAGCAAGCACCGTTGATGGAAATATATCCATCAAAAGGGGGAAGATCAAGGTGTTTTATATCTAAAAGATGACGCCCAGAGCAAATGAAAGTTTTGATTCCCTTTTCTTGCAGTTTGTTTATTGCTTGAAAAGTAGAGGCAGGGATTCTCTTAGTTTTGATGCAAGTTAGAGTACCGTCAACATCAAAAAAGGCAGCTTTAATATTTCTCATTTTCTATATTAGTTTTCTGTATATATCATTAAGTACTTTTTCTTCATTTTCCCAAGTATAGTTTTTAGCTGCAATCTTTGTATTAGATTTAAATTTCATAAGAAGCATTTCATCGCGAAGCAACATATTAATGTTATCAGCAATGGTTTTGGGTCGGTGATCAGCAATAATAAGTCCAATTTCAGTTTCTTTCACTACTTTGGCTATTTCCGGAAGATTAGAAACAATGACCGGCGTTTCTGCTTTCATATAATCGAAAATCTTGTTGGGCAAGCTAAAACGATAGTTAATATTGGTGTCTTTGTCAAGAGAAAAGCCTATATCTGCATGATAAGTGTAATTAAAGAGTTTGTCAGGGGAAACTCTGTCAATAAAAAGTACTTTTTGAGAAAGATTTTTTTCATTTACTTGTCGTTTTAAAGCGGGAACAGCATCCCCTTTCCCAATAATAAGCAATAGGGCATTGTCATCCACCATTTCCATGGCAGCAACAAGTTCTTCGGAGCCACGATCTACATTAATTCCGGAACCTTGAAGAATAAGCAGTTTTTTCTCTTCCGATAAACCCAAAGAATGACGGGTTTCGGTAATAAGAGGTTTTTCAGAAGTGGGAATATTTCTTACAACTCGGACCTTGTTTTTTCTTTGGGGATACTCTTTATCATACAAATCGGCAATGGATTGGTTAACCGTAATCATATCCGACAAATGGGGAACACATAATTTTTCAATTCTCCTCCAGCAATTTTGCACAAATGGGCGATGAATAAGTTCCGGAACTCCACAGAAATATTCATGACTATCATATACCAATTTCTTTCTTCTGATTTTGCTAATCAGATAATTAGGCAATAAAGTATCTAGATCATTGGAAACAAGTATGTCACATTTGATAAACAGCAAAAGAAAAAATAATCGGATATTAAACTCAGCATAAAAGGCTGCTCCTTTTCTGAACAAGAGGCGAACTCTTTTAGTTTTGTATTTTCTTTGAGATAGAAGTGGTGAATCTTTATATTGTCTCCCCACCAATAAGACCTCAAACCCCATATTGGTCAATGAATTACATACTTTATCAACGCGTTGGTCTGAAAAGAGGTCGTTGGAAACAGAGACAAGGGCTCGTTTATGCACTTTCGAGTCCATGACAATTTTTGTATTTTTTTCCGCTTCCGCAGGGGCAGGGGTCATTACGTCCCACTTTTTTTTCAACGCGGACAGGACTATTCGGAGCCGTCTGACCGCCGACACGTCTATTACTACCCACTTCTTCTCTGCCTGCACTCAACTTTTTTGCATCGGACTCAGGCAATTTGGCCTCTTTTACTTGTGTACTTTCTGCAATTGGCAAAGAACCCTTATTAAGAAATGAAATAATTTCCCGATTGACTTTTTCAACTAATTTATCAAACATCTCAAAAGACTCAAGCTTGTATATCAACAAGGGGTCTTTTTGTTCATAGGAGGCGTTTTGTACAGACTGTTTAAGATCATCCATCTCTCTAAGATGTTCTTTCCAGGCATTGTCAATAACAGCAAGGGTAATTCCTTTTTCAATGGAAAGCCCTATTTCGCGTCCTTTAGTTTCAAAACATTTTTTGAGTGGTGCTACTACATTTAGGGTTTTTATACCATCAGTAATGGGTAAAGCAATATTTTGATAACGATGTCCCTCATCGAGATAAACTCGTTCAACAACAGGATAGGCACGTTCCGTCAGTTTTTGCAGTTTTAATTTGTAATTTTCATATACTAACGGGTAAAGCCTGTCAGTCAATTTAGCAGGATTTTCCTGTAAAAATTCATTTTCATCAAAAGGAGATTCACAACCCAGGTCAGTTATGGCATCAAGACAGAATCCTTCGTAATCCTTAGCATGCCAGTTTTCTTCCACAACGGTTGCACAAACATCATAGAACATTTCAGACAAATCTATTGCCAGTTTATCTCCGAATAAAGCATTGTGACGTTTACGATAGATGGTCTCACGTTGTTTATTCATAACATCATCATACTCAAGCAAACGTTTACGAATACCGAAATTATTCTCTTCTACCTTTTTTTGTGCACGTTCTATGGACTTGGAAATCATTTTATGTTGAATAACTTCGCCTTCTTTGATCCCAATGCTGTCCATAATTCGGGCAATACGATCGGACCCGAAAAGACGCATTAAGTCATCTTCAAGTGAAACAAAGAATTGAGAACTTCCGGGGTCTCCCTGACGTCCGGCACGACCACGGAGCTGTCTGTCAACACGACGTGAATCATGACGTTCAGTACCGACAATAGCAAGCCCGCCTTTTTCTTTGACTCCGGGGCCAAGCTTGATATCAGTACCACGACCGGCCATATTGGTAGAAATAGTAACGGTTCCAGACTGCCCTGCTTCGGCAACAATATCGGCTTCTTTTTTGTGTAGTTTTGCGTTCAGTACATTGTGTTTAATCTTTCGGGCTGTAAGAATTTTAGAAATAAGCTCTGAAGTTTCTACAGAAGTTGTACCTACCAACACCGGTCTTCCTTCTTCATTCAATTTGATAATTTCGTTGACTACTGCAGCATATTTTTCACGTTTGGTTTTATACACCAAATCTTCCTGATCGGATCGGTCAATTGGGCGATTGGTAGGGATAACCACTACATCCAATTTATATATATTCCAAAATTCCCCTGCCTCCGTTTCGGCAGTACCGGTCATACCGGCAAGTTTATTATACATTCTGAAATAATTCTGAAGAGTAATGGTAGCATAGGTCTGTGTTGCGGCTTCTACTTTTACATTTTCTTTTGCCTCAATGGCCTGATGTAAGCCATCAGAATAACGGCGACCTTCCATGATACGTCCGGTTTGCTCGTCAACAATCTTTACTTTGTTTTCAATAATAACATACTCAACATCTTTTTCGAACATTGTGTATGCTTTTAATAGTTGATGAACTGTATGAATTCGTTCCGAAGCAATGGAAAAATCTCGATATATCTCATTTTTTCTTTCCATTTTTTCTTTATGATCGAGATTTTCTTTTTCCAGTTCAGCAATTTGAGAACCTACATCCGGCATGATAAAAAGCTTGGCTTCTTCTGCATTTTTCGACACCAAATCAATCCCCTTATCCATAATGTCAACGGTATTTTGTTTTTCTTCGATTACAAAATATAGCTGATCATCAATAATATGCATATTCCTATTCTGGTCCTGCATATAAAAACCTTCAGTTTTTAGCAGGATCTGTTTCATCCCCGGTTCACTTAGATATTTGATAAGTGATTTATTCTTGGGAAGTCCACGGTGAGCACGAAGCAATAATTGAGCAGCTTCATCTTGCGGCTTTGGATCCGGATTTTCTGCTAATAATTTCTTTGCTTTTGCAAGGATTTCTGTTACATATAATTTCTGAGCATTGTAAAGTTTTTCAACAATCGGCTTATAAAGTTCAAATTCTTGCTGGTCTCCACGTGGAGTAGGTCCTGAAATAATCAAAGGGGTACGGGCATCATCAATTAAAACAGAGTCAACCTCGTCAACAATGGCGTAATTGTGAGGACGTTGTACCAACTCAAAAATATTGCGAGCCATGTTGTCACGCAAATAGTCAAATCCAAACTCGTTATTGGTTCCGTAAGTAATGTCAGCAAGATAAGCTTTCCGACGTTCATCGGAATTAGGTTCGTGTTTATCGATACAATCTACCGTAAGTCCAAGAAATTCATACAGCAACCCCATCCACTCAGAGTCTCGTTTTGCCAAATAGTCATTTACAGTCACGATGTGAACCCCCTTGCCGGGCAGAGCATTGAGATAAACAGGGAGCGTAGCGACTAATGTTTTTCCCTCACCTGTTGCCATTTCAGAAATTTTACCTTGATGAAGAACAATTCCCCCAATCAACTGAACATCATAATGACACATATCCCACTTGATGAGATTTCCACCGGCAGTCCATTTATTGTGATATATTGCTCTATCTCCTTTAATTTCTACACAGTCCCGATAGGCCGCAATATTGCGATCCAATTCGGAAGCAGTAACTTCTATGGTCTCATGTTCCTTAAACCTGCGAGCAGTCTCTTTCATAACTGAAAAAGCCTCCGGTAATATTTCATTTAATACTTCCTGTGTTTTGTTGTAAGCTTTCTTTTCTAAAGTATCTATCTCTTTGTAAAAAGCTTGTTTTTCCTGAACATCCATATCATAATTGGCATCAATATATGCCTGAATTTCAGCAATACGTGCTTCTTCTTCTTTAATATTTTCGGAAATTATTTCTTTAAACTCAATGGTTTTGTGCCGTAATTCATCGTTTGTGAGTTCCTTGATTGGTTCGTAGGCATGTATTACATTTTGAAGTATTGGCCTCAGTTCTTTCATATCCCTGTCGGCTTTAGTCCCAAATAGTTGCCCTAAAAAATTTGCCATATTATCTGTAATTTAATTGCTTGCAAAAATACAAAAAAAGTATTGTGTGAAAATAGATTTTGAGCGGGTTGGTTTTTGATAATCAGGAATCTATTTTTAATCGAATATTGCTTTTTTCCATCTCTTTTAACATTAATTATGCAAAATTGTTTTATCAGCATTTGATATCCTACTTGTTTTTCTCATATTATTTCGTAAAGATCTATTTAAAAAGTACTTATAATTTGAATTAAGAGATTATGGTGATTTTTTTTATAAAATCATACGTCAGTTATGAGATAAATGTATTTTTGCATTTTAGATAATAAAAGGTCATTGATGAAACGTATTTTTTTTATTTTTTTATTAGTTCATTTTTCATTTTCTGCATATTCTCAGATAAATACAATTGATTTAAAAGCTGTTTTCAAAGGCAAATACAGACTTGAAACTTACAATTATACAAACTGGAAACCCAGTTCGGATCAGTTTGCCTATGTTGACTCTAAAAATAACTCTGAAATTATTTTATTTGATGCCAAAACTGGAAAAAAGACCGTTCTTGTTACTATTAAAGATTTAGGATTACTATTTCCCCAAAAACATATTACCGAAATTCCCTCTTTTAAATGGATAGATGAAAAAACTCTCTATTTTCCGAGAATACAAGCTCTTCTTCATCTTACTGAAGGCGGATTTACAGGAGATACAATCCCATTATTTGATGGAGAAATTATTAGCTCTGATATATCGGCTCGTCTTTTTGTAATTAAAGAAAATGATGGTCGCGTTTTTATTTTGAGTGGAAAAAATAATTTTGAAAAGATACTACTCTGTCCTGATACCGGAAATAATATTGTTTTTGGGGAATCTGTTCATCGTAGTGAATGGGGTATTGAAGAGGGACAATATATTTCTCCCGGGGCTAATTATATAGCCTTTTACAGAATGGACGAAAGCATGGTTGAGGATTATCCTTTGGTTAATACTTCTACGCCAATTGCAACATTAAATCGAATGAAATATCCGATGGCCGGCAAAAATAGTCACATTGTTACTCTTGGGGTTTTTGATGTCAACCAATCTGTTTTACAGAAGAAATCTGTTTTTCACTATCTTCATACTGAAAAAGAAGACGGAGAATTTCTTACCAATGTAACCTTTTCTCCTGATGAAAAATTTATCTATATTTCTCATCTTAACCGCGAACAAAATCATCTTAAATTAGTAGAATATTCGGTAGTTTCTGGAGAAAAAACTAGAGTTATACTTGAAGAATCCGATGCCCGGTATGTTGAACCTGATACCCGAATGATTTTTTTAAAAAACAACCGATTTATTTGGCAAAGCGACCGTGATGGCTGGAATCACTGTTATCTCTACGATTTTTCCGGAAAATTGCTCAAGCAGATAACAAAAGGAGCATGGGAGGTTCTTGAAGTTGCCGGATTAGACAAAAACGAACAATTCCTTTATTTCATAACCAACAAAGACAATCCTACTGACAGATATGTATATTGTGTCAATTTAAAAACCGGCGCTTTGCTTAATTTAACTCCGGAACAGGGAACACATAAACCATTATTTTCTTCAGATTTTAAATACTTTATTGATTTTTTTGAAAATCTTACAACACCACAAAATATATATTTCTGTTCTTCTGACGGGAAAAAAAGAGAGCTTCTTTTGACTTCTAAAAATCCTTATGGAGAAAACTCTCTCGGAACTACTTCAATTTTCTCTATAAAAAATCATAATGGGGATAACTTGTACTGTCGTTTAATTTTTCCACCTGACTTTGATAAAAGTAAGAAATATCCTTGCTTGGTTTATGTTTATGGTGGACCTCATTCCCAAATGGTTACAAATACCTTTATGTCCGGAGGCGTATTTTTAAATTATTTAGCCCAAAAAGGATTTGTCGTTTTTTGCATGGACAATCGAGGCACGGCGAATCGGGGTGCAGATTTTGAAAAAGCTATTCACAGACAATTGGGGGTATTGGAAATGGAAGATCAATTATGCGGGATCCAGCATCTTAAATCGCTACCTTATATTGACACAACTAATATTGGTATTGATGGCTGGAGTTATGGGGGGTTTATGGTTTTATCATTAATAACTCATTATCCAGAAATTTTTAAAGCTGCCAGTTGCGGGGGCCCTGTTGTTGATTGGCGCTGGTATGAAGTGATGTATGGAGAACGATATATGGACACACCGCTTGAAAACCCTGAAGGATATAGCAAAAGTTCTATTTTGCCTACAATTAAAAATTTACAATGTCCTCTTCTCGTTATGCACGGTGCTCAAGACCATTCGGTAGTGTGGCAGAATAGTTTGGAATTGATTGATCAGGCAGTAAAAGACGGTGTTCAGATTGATTATTTTGTCTATCCATCACACGATCACAATGTTAGAGGAATTGATCGCGTTTATCTTTGGAAAAAATTAGAATTGTTTTATATGTTACATCTAAAAAATAATTTGTTAAAATAGTTTTTTACCTTATTTTAAAAACCTAAAACAAAATATATTATGAATAAAAAAATTCTTATTGTTGACAAAGTTCACAAAGACCTTGTGGCTAAGATCGCCAAAAGAGGGCTCTCTTGTGAAGTAAATCCAACTATTGACTATCAGACTTTCATGGAGATGAAAGATGATGTATTCGGCTTGTTTATCAGAAATCGTTTTAAGATAGATAAAGCTCTTCTTGATGCTAAAAAAAATCTTAGATTTATTGTCAGAATTGGCTCCGGATTGGAAAACATTGATGTTGCTTATGCCGAAAAACTAGGGGTTAGATGTATTAGCACGCCCGAAGGAAATTCACAGTCTGTGGCCGAACATTGTTTAGGTTTTCTTATTTGTGCTTTAAAACATTTCCCTATTGCCCATGATGATGTACTGCGTGGGGAATGGTTGAGAGAAAAAAACAAAGGGTTGGAAATCGGCTCCCGTACAATTGGAATTATAGGCTATGGAAATACCGGCAGTGCTTTTGCCAAATTGTTGCAGCCTTTTGGATGCAAAATTTATGTCTATGATAAGTTCAATTTTGGATTTGAAGAAGATTATGTTGAGGAAGTTCCCCTCCATACTTTGTTGGAAAAATGTGATGTTCTTTCTGTTCATATAAATTATTTGCCCGAGAATTTCCATTTTATCAATAATGAATTGCTTAAGGTTGTTAAAAAGCCCTTTATTTTTCTGAATACTTCCCGTGGAGGAGTTGTGGACACTACCGATCTTCTCAAATATATTAAAAATGGAAAAATTCAATTTGCATGCCTCGACGTTCTTGAATATGAAGATGCCCATTTACAACTACTTCCTAAAAATTATTGGCCCCCCGTATTGGAAGAATTGGTTCATATGGAAAATGTTTTGGTAACACCCCATATTGCCGGACAAACTTTTGAAGCTGAAAAAAGACACGTTGAGGTTGCGGTCGATAAACTATGTAAAATTTTTGGTTTTTAATCTTTGTTTTTGAGACCTTCCTTTGTTTTTCCCCTGCTCATAAATTGTCATTTGCCATTTCTTTTGTATTTTTGCCGCCAAATTAACAATATATTATGGCTATTGAATTGAGCGAACAAGAAATAATCAGAAGAAAAAAATTAGAAGATTTTATTCAACTCGGAATAAATCCATACCCTGCTGAGCTTTTTGAAGTAAATGTTACCAGTAAGGAAATTTTGGAAAAATTTCCGACTGACAACACTTTATTCCAGGAGGTTAGTTTTGCCGGTAGAATAATGAGCCAACGTATTATGGGAGCTGTCTCATTTTTTGAACTTCAGGATGCTCACGGCAAAATACAAATCTATGCTAAACGTGACGAACTTTGCCCGGGTGATGACAAATCTCTTTATAATTTTGTATTTAAAAAATTGGATATCGGAGATATTATCGGTGTTAAAGGTTTTGTTTTTACTACCCAAATGGGGGAAATTAGTATTCATATCAAAAGCTTTGTCCTACTAAGCAAGTCTTTACGTCCCTTGCCGATTGTCAAGGAAAAAGACAATGTGCTTTATGATGCTTTTCAAGATCCTGAACAAAGATACCGCCAGCGTTATGTTGACCTGATCGTCAATCCTCAAATTAAAGAGACTTTTATCAAGCGGACAAAATTGGTAAATACTATGAGGAATTTTTTGAATGACAAGGGTTATTTGGAAGTTGAAACCCCTATTCTACAACCACTTTATGGCGGTGCAGCCGCCCGCCCATTTAAGACTTTTCATAATAAGCTGGATATGACCCTCTACCTTCGTATCGCTAATGAACTCTATTTGAAAAAATTAATTGTTGGGGGCTTTGATGGTGTGTATGAGTTTTCAAAAGATTTCCGTAACGAGGGGATGGATCGCTTTCACAATCCTGAATTTACTCAAATGGAACTGTATGTTCCCTACAAAGATTACGAATGGATGATGAATCTGGTGGAAGAAATGGTTGAAACGGTTGCTCTTGCTCTTCATGGAACTACAAAAGTTCCTGTCGGAGACAATATCATTGATTTTAAAAGACCCTGGAAACGCTTTACCATGTATGAGGCTATAAAAAACTTCACCGGAATTGACATTGCTGAGATGGATGAATCACAATTGGTTGAAGTGGCAAAAAAGGTTGGGGTAGAAGTGGATGCCTCTATGGGAAAAGGGAAGTTAATAGACGAAATTTTTGGTGAAACCTGCGAAAAACACCTTATACAACCTACTTTTATTTATGATTATCCTCTTGAAACATCCCCGTTGACAAAAAAACATCGTGCTAAACCAGGCCTGACAGAGCGCTTTGAGGCTGTCTGCAATGGAAAGGAAATCTGTAATGCCTATTCCGAGCTGAATGACCCTCTTGATCAAAGGAGACGTTTTGAAGAACAACTTGAACTTGGCAAACGTGGAGATGCCGAATCTATGGTGCTGGATGAAGATTTTCTGCGTGCTCTCGAAATAGGAATGCCTCCTACGGCAGGACTCGGTATCGGCATCGACAGACTTTCGATGATTATGACCAATTCAGCCTCTATTCAGGATGTGCTCTTTTTCCCGCAAATGCGCCCCGAAAAAAAACAAGATACTACCAATGATTCTGATTTTATTGAATTGGGTGTGCCTGAATGTTGGATTCCGGTTCTTAAAAAACTGAATATTCTGACTGTTGATAATCTTAAAACAGCGAACCCTAATAAATTACTGAACGACTTGGGCGGAATGCGAAAGAAACTAAAAATGGATGTTCCGGCAGTTCAATTGACAGAAATTAATGGGTGGATAGAAAAAATAGTGTAAAATAATAACAGACGTTAAAATTTTTTGTATTTTTGCCGCTCTAATGCCCAGATGGCGGAATTGGTAGACGCGCCGGTCTCAAAAACCGGTGAGGTAACACTCGTGCCGGTTCGACCCCGGCTCCGGGTACGGAAGAGAGGAAATGAAAGTTCCCTCTCTTTTTTGTTTTATATGTAATGTTTTTTGCAAAAAAATTTTTTTTATAAACAAGGGAAAGAATAATCCCAAATTTTCCATTAGAATCATCAAGAAGAAATGTCAAACTCAAAATAAACAGATTTTTCCCAAAGTTTTCTAATCCATGCTCTTCTATTCATTTGAAGAGCCATTTTCACGATTACTTTGTTAGAGTGTTGTTCAATATATGCTGGAATAGCAAGCATTTTATAGCGTATTGTAGATAACCTGTTTCGTACTTTCTCATTGATAATGATTTGTTTAAAAAGACTCATAAAATTATAGGCAATGGTCATTAACAACAAACATGCTTCAGTACCATCAAAACCATCCTGATTCATTTTGTCCAATCCGTAGTCGTATTTGAGTTCTTTTATTCTGTTTTCGCAGTTTGCACGACCTCTGTACAATCTCCAAATATCTGCCGCAGATAGTTTTAATGTAGTAATATAGCAAGTGTATCTATAACCATTCAGCTCATAATCATCTTCAAACAGGCTTAACTGTTTGCCTACTGCTTTTGGGTGCTTAGCTATTTTCTGACGTACAACTATCATCCGTCTGCCTTTTACCCAATCTTGTGCTTTATACTCAAATTCAGCTATTTCAATACCCTCTTTTATGTGTAACCAAGTTTTTTGAGCGGCAATTTTTCGTTGTATACTAACGTACATCGGAACAGCAACAATGTAATCAATTGCTACATCTTGTTGTTCTAAATAATCAAATATATTCTTGTCGTAAAATCCACTATCTAAACGTAATAATCCTATCTTTTTTCTCCCAAAGAATGAAAGAGTTTCTTCTAAAAATGCCTTGAAATTATTAGCCGTATGGGCATCGCCCGAGCGTAACCAAAAATTGGCAACCATTTCTATTTCTGAAACAAAAGCAATAATAGGATGTTGCGATTTGCGACCCGGTTTATGTTTGTTATACCCTTTTTTCGCTCCTTCTTGTTCTCCATACCGTGTAATAACAGAAGAATCTATATCCAATGTGAAATTGTCAAATTTTAAATTATCAAAGAACCAGCGATAAAGATTGCTAAATACGGAATAGGTTGAAGACATGTCGAACTTTCCAAAATAACGTTGAAAAGCTTTGTGCTCAGGCATTTTATCCCAACCAAACATTCTTTGAATACTCCTATCCATACGAGTTACATCCAACTGCGAAAACCTATTGGCTCCACACCATACACCAGCCATAAACTGAACAAACAATTGAATGGGGGAATAACCCCGATTAGATTTTTGTACGGGTAATGGTAAATGTTCCAATTTATCTATGAAGCCTGATTTGGTCATCATCTGTTTCAGAATAGCCAAGCCCCCATAAGCAGTAATCTCCTCATCTATGAACTCTAATTCCATAAACTTTCATTATATGGTTAAAATAATATGCAAAAATAGTAAATTAATGCAATATAACAGTTTGATAATAAGTCTTCTGTATCTTAGTGTTTTTAATGGTGTCCATTAGAATATTCTGTCTGAAAAAAATAATAACTACATCAAACATTTCTATTGGACAATTTGGGATAATTTATTTATTTTTGCATGGAGTTATTCAAATTGTAAAAATGTTATTTGGGAAAAATCATACTGTGTGGTATGATAATTAAGATAATGAGACATAACTCAAACTCTTATCTGGAAAAGAAAAACAAATATTGAAACTAAAATATATAATTATGAAAAAATTTTATGGATTATTGCTTTGTATATTAATTGGAGGTCTATTTACTCCGTTTTTATCTCACGCACAGAATATTACTATTCAAACGTTACAACCCACTGGAATACAGACAACATCAGTCACACTCTGTGGTATAGCTGAAAGTTTTATTGGGATGATATCCAGAGGATTCGAATATAAAAAAAATAACGAAACAACTTATTCCTCTGTTACTGTAACGAGTACAGGACCTACCTATAGTTATACTCTTGTTAATCTATTCCCTAACACTTCTTATCAATACAGGGCTTTTATGAATATTAACGGGACATTTATCTATGGAGATGTTGTATCGTTTTCTACAATAGCTATTAGCTGTGAGAGTAAATACGTTAGTGTATGGAATGGTCTTTCTCTTAGTTTTTCTAGAGGTGATGGAACTGAAACCAATCCATATCTAATTGAGAATGCACAACAACTATCTTATTTAGCCTCCTGGACAAATGTGGGACAATATCAAAATTGTTTTTTCATACTAACGAAAGATATTGATTTAAATAACCTCTCTTGGACACCCATTGGAACTGAAGCATTTCCGTTTAATGGAAATTTTGATGGTAATGGACATATCATTTATAATTTAAAAGTAGATGATCCTTCATTAACTGACGCAGGTTTGTTTGGTTATATGCAACGTGGAACTATTCGAAATCTTGGAATTGGTAATGGAACAATAACAACCGGAACTTATGCCGGTGGTATTGTTGGAAGAACATACGGCTTGTTTTGGTATGTTACATATCCATATCCAACTAATAGAGCTTATGCCACAATTAGTAACTGTTTTAACAAAGTTAACATCACTGTACCAGCTACAAAGGGTGGAATTATAGGTTATGCAAAAGGAAATACTGATGTTTCTAATTGTTTCAATCATGGAGATATTGGCGGATCAGGAATTGTTGGATATTGTCTTAATTATCAGTATTTTAGTTATACATATGATACTTTTTGGGGA
>Ga0209099_1000732_pt1 | contig 37476 bp, 66 predicted proteins | sample AD_JPNHW2_MetaG_FD_184430 | JGI IMG/M metagenome (GOLD analysis project Ga0209099, IMG submission 184430) | Active sludge microbial communities of municipal wastewater-treating anaerobic digesters from Japan - AD_JPNHW2_MetaG (SPAdes) (version 2) | ecosystem: Engineered > Bioreactor > Anaerobic...
ATACTTTTATAAAAAGGGTGAATGTAGTTGTTGTTATGGTTTAAATAATACTCATTATCAAATTCAAGGCAACACAGCTGGTAATCAAGGTGGAGATAGTGCTGGTAAAATAAGTTTTGAATCTGAAATGAATAAGAAAAATTGTTTTAATGCAATTAGAATTGCACAAATAATAAGAGAAAATCTAAGAGATACTGATTATGAACTTGAATGGAATGGTGATATGTACACTTGTATGTATATTAAAAAAATAACTGAAAACAAATAATATGAAAAAAGGAAAACAAATGGACCAGTTTCAAGCGGTTGGTTTAGCAGAAGGTTTTATTAGTGGCACAACACAACAGAAGACAAGAGCATGGCAATATTTACATGATACTGGTTTAGCTTACAGATTGCAAGGTTGGTTTGGAAGATATTGTCAAAGTTTACTAGCGGCCGGAATTATTAAAGATAATAAAAAGAAATAGTATGAAATACATATTAGAAATTGAAAAAGAAAATAACTTCATGGTTTCAGCTCAAGAACACGATTTAAATGATGAGCAAGTTGAATATGTTAAAGGTCAGTTAGCACTAGGTCGTAAGGTCCCACTATACTCTACAACAAAAGCAAAAGCAAAATATGGTGACTGTATTATTGGTAACATAAAAAGTATAAAACAATGTTAACACAAGAAAAAAAATTAAATACAGAAATACATGCTTTAAAACTTATGGAAAAACACGGACTTAATAATTGGGTATTTGCTTGGATTAAGAATAATAGAAAATTTGGTCGTGCTGGTGATTGTAATTATAATAAAAAGATTATAAGATTATCACCAACATTTGTTGAATTAAATAATCAAGAACACATTACAAATACAATACTTCATGAAATAGCACATGCACTTATGCCAAAACATGGACATAATAAATTTTGGAAAAGAAAAGCAATTGAAATTGGTTGTACTGGGTCGCGAACTTATTCAAAAGAAGTAATAAGACAAAAACAACATGACTAGAATAACCAAAAAAGAAAGAGAAGAACTTGGTGCTATAAAGAATACTTTGGTCAAGTATGTCTTAAGTCATGATACTATGTCGCCATATGTAGATGATTTGTTGGCCGCTGTGTATCGCATTAATAAAATAATTAAATCTAAGTATGGAATTAAAAAAAGCTAAATTATGCGAAGAATGTAATGGTGTTGGTGAAGTTTCTGTAATGGAAACTGTATGGGCTGGTGAACCACATATGGCACCGGTAGGAAGTGAAAAGTGTGCTAATTGTCTTGGTTCTGGCGAGGAAATAGATGAAGAAATTGTAGTTGAACGTATAATTGAAAATTTAGATATTGACCAAGAAAATAAATTACAGGAATATTTTGTTAGTCTTAAAGAATATGGTGGTATTCCAATAATAAAAGATAATTGTGAAGATTTGTTTGATAATTGGCTTGGGTCGGTATCATTAAAAATCTTAGAAAAAGTATTATATGGAAACGAATAAAAAATTTAATGTTTATTTAGTTGCAATGAGTGGAAAAGGTGTTGCAATTAATGCTCGTAATGTGCCATTTGAAAGAGCCGAAGAAGTTGAAAGAGAGTGGAAAGATAATAAAGACTATTTCATTGTTGTCTGTTTAGTCGGCAGTAACCGTGATATAGAATTATCAGAAGATATTAAAGAATATTAATATGGGACCTATAGATTTGATTTTGATGGCTTACGGGCCAGTCTACGGACAAATTCTTTTGTTCATGTTTGGGTTTGCGGTCGGATTTATTACAGTAGGAGAAATTATAGAATATTATGAATAATTGTCCATATCAAAATTTTTATTGTGATGAGGATTCACCATGTGCTGATTGTTGTTGGGATAGTGGTAAAAGAACAACAAGGTCAGTTAGGTTTATTCAGTTCTTTATTCTTGGATTAGTAATTGTATTTAGTGTTATGCTTTTGTTTAAGTGGTTTAATTATCAAGAGCAGCAAATCATGTCTATTGATTATTGCTGGGACGAACTTGGTAATCATTATGTAGCCCCTAATTATAATTGTAGATAAAATGGAAGAAGAAATTGAACAATTAAAAGAAGAAATAAAAGACTTAGAAGAAAAATTAAAAGAAGCAAATGATATAATTTCTGAAATGCGTGATTTAGGTTATGAAATTTATAAAAAATAAATATGAATATAACATATAAACAAAAAAAGTGGCTTGATGACAGGGGTGGTCGTACTGTCAATGATGTATTACAGGATAATAAAGGATTATATGTTTTAATGAGTGATGGACATGGTGGCGAGCAGAAAATATATCTTCCTAAGAATTTATCTAATGAATAAAACAATTGGTGTTCATAAAGGCGAAGAAAAGAAATGTAGGTTTTGTGGAACAAGTAAAGGGGAATTAATGGTTCATAGTGGTAAAAGTGAAAAAATAACTTATTATTCATGTAAACCATGTCAATCAAAAAACAAAAGGATTTGGTATTACAAAGGTAATAATAAATTAAAGCAGCAAGAATATAATCGTCGTTATTTATTAAAATTAAAAAATAAGAATAATGTATAATACAAAATTTTGGTTAGTAATTAAAAATGGTGGAATACGTAGTTATGGTTATCAAGAAGTTATTGGAATAGCATTAACAAAACAAGAAGCTGAATTTACTGCTGATAAATTAAGTAAGGAAAGTTATCAAAAATGGGCTTCGGTTGAAATACCATTCCTTATAAATTCTCCAGCTAAATATTCTGTTCAAGAAGTTGGTTTTATAGAGTTTGTTGATAAGAATAGTAAACAGTTTAAACAGTTTGCTAAAGAAAAAGTTGAAGAATTAAATAAGGAAATTAAGAAGAATAATGAATGTAGTGAGAATGATGTTAAAAAAAACGAAGAGCTTAATAAAGAAATAAAATCATATGAATATTAAAACTGTTGGGGATTTAAGAAACATAATAAGACAAAATGGCGGGTCTTTGGTTATAGGGCAAATTAAAATAGATTATATTGAAGGTAGTGATATAGATATTTATTTTGATGATAGTTTGGTTCAATGGTATAATTCTTCTTGTGAAGATAGTGATTCATTGATTAATGAAGAGGCTTATAACTTCACTGATTCGCCAAGTCAAATACGTGAGAAAGAAGGTAATAGTAGAAAAAAATTAAGAGAAGCCGAAGAGAAAATTATTGAACTTGAAAAAAATATAGATAAAAATAATTTAACTGTTGGTAAGGTTGAGGCTTATGAGAATATATTATTAGGTAGAGATTTAGTATTACCAAAACCAAAATATGTTTAAAAATAAATCAATTAATTCAAACGCTTATGCTTATCTCAAATCAATGTTGCACCCAAGTGTTAAAATAGTTGATGTTGAGATAATTGGAAAATGGTTAGTAGCTCACATTTGGAATGGAATGTTTGGAACTGCTAGTATTAAATTCTGGGTAAAAAATAGAGATTTTTAACCTATGATATAATTAGTTTACTGGCTTCCATGGCAAACATAATATACTTATAAATTCCATTGCGTAAGTTGGCCTAAAGCACCCCAAAAAGGTGCTTTTTGTATTTATGCACTTTTATAACATGATATAGTTATATTATGATTAAACCACAAAATGAGTTTCCATTAATGGAACGTTATAAGGCTAAATTTCCAATCAATCAATATACAATATTTGCATATGATGGTGATATATATACTAATAGCAAACTAACAGATGATTTACTTATTCATGAGAATGTACACCTAGAACAACAAAGAAATTTAGGTCTTGAATATTGGGTAGACAATTTTTTAAATGATAATCAATTTAGATTAGATATGGAAATGGAAGCATATAAGAAGCAAGTTGATTCAATAATAGACCCAAGTAAGAGACGCGAGCTTTGTATTGAATGTGCGTCAAATTTGTCCTCTGGCCTTTATGGTGATATTATTACACTTAGTGAAGCATTTGATATACTAATTAAAAAATATGACTGATATAAAGAAAAAAGAGATATGTCCAATTACAGATGGCACATGTAATAGAAAATGTGGTTTTAGTGCACACATAACAATAACTAGGGCTAGAAAGAATATAATAAATAGGTTATCGGTTGATGAACAGGATATAAAGAAATAGCACTTTTAAAGCATGTTATAATGGTTTACAAGTGAGGGGGTTAGAGCTGGATAGCACTTAAAAAGTCCAGCAAGCATGTGGTGACGTGGGGGTGTCAGAAGATTCAACCAGCACCGTCTTATCAACATTTTTACAATGGGGGTAAGGGGGAGCGTGATTCAGTAAGGGTGTCCAATTTTTAAATATTAAAATGAATGAAATAGAAACAAAAGAAGTATGTGGTAAATGTAGCAAGACTAAAGATTTATGTGTTTGCGGCAGACCAACAGATTATCAAGGAGAAGAGACATGCAAAAAACTTCAAAGATATATTGATAATGCGGAAGATGAGGAAGTTGAATTACTTTCGGCTGTATCTTTAAAGGGAACAGAAATGTTTCGTAGAAAGCTTAAAGTACATCTTCCAACAATAGAGGGTGCAGCAGAATATTTAGATGTTTCAAGAGATACATTATATAACTGGGAAGAGATTTATCCTGAGTTTTTCTGCATTATGGAGAAGTTAAGGCATAAACAAGCTAGAATGCTTATGGAGAATGGTCTCAGTGGTGATTATAATCCAACAATTGCAAAGGTTTTACTATCAAAGCATGGTTATAGAGAGGGTATAGAACAAACTGGTTTAAATGGTAAAGACTTAATTCCAGATAAACAATCAAAAGAAAAGTCTGATAAGGCTTTAGATGAATTTTTAGATGGACCAAATAAAGGAAATACTTAATAACGGAACCATTAAAGAGAAACTAGCACTTTTTCAATTTAATGTATCAGAATCTAACGAAAAGATTCTTTTAAAGTTTAACTTGTGGTCTCGCAAGCTTTTTCCTAATTATCATGAATCACCAGACGCTCCATTTCATAATGATATAAACCTAAATAATTTAAAGGTATATAAAGGTGAGATTGACCAATTTGTAGACGCTGCATTCCGTGGTGCTGGTAAAGATGTAAAGACACAATTGTTTATTGCTTTTGCTATATTAAACGATACAGAACATTTTAGAAAGTATTTTAAAGTATTATCTGATGATGGGACAAATGCTGAGCAAACGGTTACAGATATATATAATATGTTGGTTAATCCAGTTGTAACCAAGATTTATGGCAACCCATTTGAAGCTTCTAAATTTAAACGTGAAGAAAGAATGAGTTCGTTTACAACTCATAATGGTATTAAATGTGTTGCAGACACTGTTGGTACAGCACAACGTGGAGCAAAACAAGAAGAATCCAGACCAGACTTTTTATGGTTTAACGACTTTGAGACGCGAACAACACTCAGGTCTGTTACCAAGACTAGAACAATAAAAGAGAACATGGAAGAAGCTCGTACTGGTCTTCAAAAAGGTGGTGGTTGTGTTTATACTTGTAACTATGTTAGTGAGCAAGGCAATGTTCATGATTTAATTAAAACTAAATTATCACCAAGAAAAGTTGTGCTTGTTATTCCTATTATAGAAAATGGTAAAATAACATGGGATAGATATTCAATGGAAGATATTGAAATAATGAAAAAGACAGATATTGATTTTGAAGGTGAAAGACTTTGTAAACCAGACGCTTCTAAAGATATCTACTTTGACCGTTCAAAACTTGATGAACAGGTTGCTATTGAACCCATTAAGGAAATTGGTGGGTTTAAATTATTTAAAGAATATAATCCATTACATAGATATGCTGGTGGCAACGATGTCGCTGGTGGTGTTGGTTTAGACAGTTCAACATCTGTATTTATTGATTTTGATACAGTACCCGCTCGCGTGGTTGGGACTTATCATTCAAACATGATTCTCCCTGAGGCATTTGGTAATGAGGTTTATAATGAAGCAAATAAGTTTGGTGGTTGTCTTGTTGCAATTGAGAACAATAAATATGACCAAGCTGTTCTTAAAGCAAAACTACTTGGGGCTAATTTGTTTTTAACACCGGGTAAACAAACAAAAATAGGATATGCTACGCCAACTACCTATGGTTGGAGCACTAATAGTCTTACAAAGAATCAGATGATGAGTTCATTAGCTGAAGCAATTGAGGCTGGACTTATTGATTTAAACGACCAAGAGCTCATAGATGAATGTAAGGCTTATACACGTAATGATTTAATTGACCGTGAGCCAGACCCAAGAGACACTACAAGACATTTTGACTTAGTTGTGGCACTAGCAATAGCTTGGCAGATGAGAAACTACGCAACAAAAAAGGTTGTAAAGAAATATCCGGGACTTGGAGAAAATGAACCAAGCAACCCTGCAATTTAGCACTTTTAATTCATAGTATAATATAAACAACATGGCAGAAGAACAAAAACTATTAGAGGCACCTAAATATTTATTAAAAATTGGTGTGAACGATAAGATAACAGAGGTTGAAACAATGGATTTAAAAGAATCTATTCTTTCAGCCGCACCACAATTTGTAAAGACAAAGGTTCATATTAATATTGAAAACTCAAGCGGTAAAAAGTTTGAAAAGATTTTATTCGTTAACGACGCAAAACAGTTATTCAGAAATAAAATATATATGAATTTCTTTTTGAATCACATGATATTCAAATAATATGGAACAACAAGACATTTATAAATATATAATTGACGAAGAGGCTTCATTTAAAACTGTTCGTGTACCAGTCACTGGCTCAGTTGAATGGAATATGCATGAACATATTGAACGTTGTACAAATGTTGCAAACGGCTGGTATCACTCTGGGAAGAATGATGGCACAAGACCATATTCAGATTTGGTTACACCTATTTTAAACGTTGCAGCTCGTTCAGAAGGTTTTGATGTTAAAGACATTATACCTTTTGTTAATGATTCAGATAATTATTATAAAAGTTTCTTAATTAAGAAATATCACCCACAATGGGCACGCAAATATGAGATTGATACTTTCATTGATGAGTTAGTTGACAGCTCAATTGTTTATGATTTAGCGCTTATTAAGAACGTAAACAATATAAGACCTGAGGTTGTTAAACTTCAGTCTATTGCTTTTTGTGACCAAACAAATGTATTGGGTGGTCCATTAGCATTGAAACATTTTTATTCTATTGCTGACTTGCTTGAATTTAAAGGTAAATGGAATGATGATAAAATTGACGAAGCTATAACAATGGCAGAGGCACAGAAAGTTGTGTCAATGGCTAATGACCAAGAAGCTAAGACGCCGGGAAAATATATAGAAGTATATGAGGTCCATGGAATGTTTAAGGAATCATGGTTGTTTGAAGGTGGAAGCTCAGATGATTATCTTCCACAAATTCATATTGTTACATTCTATACAAATGATAAAGGAAAGAAATGCGGTATAACGTTATTTAAAGCAAGAGAGAAGAAACCGATATTTAAAGCATTGGTATTAAAACCAGTATTTGGACGTGCTTGTGGCCGTTCAATTGTTGAAACATTGTTTGAACCACAAGTTTGGAATAACTATTCAGCTATTCGTATTAAGGAAATGCTTGACGCAGCAGCATTAAATTTGTTCTACTCAGACGATGATGAGTTAGCAAATCAAAAGTTAACCAACCTTAAAACTAATACTGTATTAAAAATTGGTCCAAGTAAACAATTTGGTAAGGTTGATACTTCACCAAGAGACATAACGTCATTCACTAATCATCAGATTAAACAAGAAAATGACGCTAGAACACTTGGCTCAGCTTCAGAAGCTTCTCTCGGTAAGAATCCAAATGCAGGTACACCATTTAAACTTCAAGACCTTATTGTTCAAGAGGGGAATGGTATTCATGAATGGAGACAAGGTAAGATTGCAACATTTGTAGCTGATGTATTATACAGAGACTGGATTTTAGGTTATCTAGTTCGCGAAATGAATGCTGGAAAGAAATTCTCAGAAGAACTTTCACTTGATGAAATGCAAGAAGTTGCAGAAAAGATTGCAGAAAATGAAGTAAACAGAAAAATTAAAGAAGCTTTCATTAAAGGTAAGATAACAACCGCTGAAGAAAGAGACGAGATGAAGCAAATCTTAAAAGATAACTTCATGAAGAAAGGTACACGTAGATTCTTTGAAATCATGCAAGGTGAATTGAATGATATTCCAGTTGAAGTATTTGTAAACATCACTGGTAAACAAAGAGCTATGGCTAAGAACGCTGACAACATAACAAAGGTTATCACATTCGCTATTGCAAATGCCGAAGCTATTAAGACAATGCCTGGAATTGGTAAAGCAGTTAACGAATTGTTTGAGGAATCAGGAATGTCAGCAATAGATTTTACAGATATTACTAAACCTGCACCTAAAATGGTACAGAATGAAGTAAATCCAGCTGCAAATGTCGGCGCAGCGGAAGTAGTTAATAAATAATTATAAATTATGGATTTTTTATCAAAAGTAGAACAAGATAAAATTGCTTTGTTTAACCAAGATAAGGTTTTATTTGAGGCAATTAAAAAGGTTATTCTAAAGTGTATTTATTCTCAAGGAAAACTTGAACCTGATAAACCAGCAAACCCAATGTTGAATGCAGCATTAGTAATGGTTGCTCAAACCCAAAATGGTGTTATATCAAATGAGGAATTAGGAGCAGATTTAAGGGCATTCTTTGAGGGTGCAAAGATGGTAGAAATTGGTTTTACGGAATTATCAAAGATTAAGAACAAAGGGGAAGTGGTTGAGCCTCTGGGTAATGTAGCAATATAAAATGGAAACATACAAATATAAAAATGTTACTGAGAGTGGAATAATCAAGAATAGTTCTGGACGATTAAGAAAGTTTGTAATAAACAACCATACAAATGGTACAGTTCAATTTTATGATGGTAGTGAAGGTGGTGCAGCAGCAACATCTGTATTAACATCCGCTGGTGCAATGGTCCCAGCTTCACATGCAGTATCTGTATTTACAAGTACAGGTGTTGTTGTTGAAGAGGAAACTATTACAATTGGAACAAAGGTTTATAGAGCAATGGCTGTCCCAGTACAAGTTAACGACGTTGCAATGGGTGATAATGCTGAAGGATTTATAGCAAATCTTTATAATGCAATAAATGGAACTGGTGTTGGAGATGGTACAGACTATTTTGCAGGTACAGTTGCACATACACAAGTAGTAGCAACTGCAAAAGACGCAACAACATTGACAATTAGAGGAAGAGTACCCGGCACATCATTAAATGCTGTAGCAACAACTGAAACATTTACAAATGGTTCATGGGCTGATACAACTTTAGGTGGTGGTACTGGTGCTTCAAATCCCGGTGTTACAACAGCTGGTGCACAATTCGCAATTAACGGAAGAACATATACAGCAGTTCTTGAATTATCTGAATCACTTGGGGCCGCAGCAATTGCAGACCAAATATTATGGGTAACATCTGAGGCGGTATTTCTTGATAAGGTAAAACTTGCGATAAATGCTTCTGGAATAGCCGGAACAGATTATTCTACTGGAACATATCCACACGCGGACGTATATGCAACGATAAATACAAACACAGAACAAACCATTGTAGCAAAGAAAGTTGGAACAGGTGGTAATTCAATTACAACAACTGAAGCTTTAGCAAACTACTCATGGACATCAACAGTGATGGCTGGCGGTACTGGTGCAAACGGAAGAAAAGTTGGTGGATTGATAACATTTGGTGCAACAGAAAGAGAAATTGACATGGGTCAATTAGCATTTGATACATCTCTTTATGCAACAATTGGTGGAGCAGCAGATTTGACTGTAGTTTATGATTAATAAGGTCGTGAGTTTAAAATCTCAACAAACATTTAATTATTAGTTTAACGGAGATTAAATATATGAACAGTGCAAATCACTTAAACCCAACGTATAAATATGTTTTCTTTGAGACCCAGTCTGTAAAACCAGCTGCAGCACAAGGTGTTGGAAATACAATTCAACCCGGTGTAAAGCAAGTTAAGGTTTTAGCAGTTACTAATGACGCGAACGACTTTATCGTTCTTCCATCACTAGCAAAGGTCCCAGATGGTTTTGAATTGACTATTCTTTGCTCAGCAGGTGGTAACTTTGAATTAAGAACACCAGCTTCAAGCGCAGAAGAAATTAACTCAGAAGATTGTGATGGTACAAAAGAATATTTATGTACAGACACCGAAGTTGTTAAAGTTGTTAAAATCAACAATACAATTGGTTGGATGGCACATGGATATTCCGCAATAGGAGCTGTAGTTGCAGCGGTAGTACCAGACTAAATTATATGCACTTTTATAGTGCGATATAATATAGAAAGCAACGGTTATAATTTTCTACCTTAAAATTATTTATTAGCGGTATCATTCCCCACTGAATGACTAAAAACATTTATCATTATGAACAAAAATGAAGCAGGTGTAGAAGAAGTAGAAGACGTTGAAGATATTGACGCCGAAGAAACTGAAGAAGAAGAGGAAGATGGTGACCCTGAAAAGGATAAACCAGAAGACAAGGATGAAAAGCCTGTTGAAACCCCTGAGGCTAAGGCCGCTAGATTGTTACGCCAAACTAATCAAGCTCGTAAGAAATTAGGACTTGAACCACTTGGAGAAACAAAGCCTGACAAAAAGTCTAGCAAGAAGTCAGATGATTTAGACTATGGACAAAAAGCTTTCTTAATTGCTAATGGCATTAAGGAAACTGACGAGATGGAACTTGTAAAAGAGGTAATGAAAAGTACAGGCAAATCTTTAGATGAAGTTGTAGGAAGTAGATTCTTCCAAGCTGAACTTAAAGAAATACGAGAAGATAAGGCAACTGCTGACGCGGTTCCTAAGGGTAATAAGAAAGGAAATAACTCTGCAAGCAATACGGTTGAATACTGGATTGCCAAAGGTGAACTTCCTCCTAAAGACCAAAGGGAATTAAGACAAAAAGTTGTTAACGCTCGTATTAAAGCCGAATCTGGAAAGAACCAATTTACAGATACTCCAGTCGCTCCCAAATATTAGTTTATAATCATTTGATGATTTATTCAGTTAGCATTAATAATAAATTATTAAATGAACACAATTATATTCGCAGAGGAATGGGCGGTAAAGGCCCAAGAACGTCTTGCAGAGAATAACAAGTGGAAAGAAATTTGTAAGGTTGAATATACCGATACTCGTGTATTGCACAACCCATACATCACTGACCCAACTGTTCAAACTTTGACAAGAGACACAGCATATACTCATCAAGCTGTTGTTATTACTGATGACAGTATTACTATTAGTACTGGAAAGATTTTACCACAGCAAATTGACCGCGCTGACCTTGCACAGCAAACATTCGTAAAACAAATGGAGCTCGCAAGTAATCAAGCAGTCCTTTTGAACGAAGCTATTGAGACAGCGATGTTAGCAGAACACGCTCAATGGACCAACTTTGATAATGCTTCTATTGGTGGCGCCGCAGGAAACATAACAGTTTCTGAAAGCAACATTGATGACATTATTCGTGGTATCAAGAGGGAAATTCGTGAAGCAAACGGTGAAGCTTTGATGGATAGAAACGGTGTATTTATCGTTTGGAGACCAGCAGACTTTGAGAAACTAGAAGCTTATGCTCAAGCACAAGGCTTTAGCACAGCAGATGGTGCGCTTAAAGATGGTACTTCACAAGGTTTCAAATACATGGGTGTTGAACATTACTCTTCAAACAAAATTGCCGCTGGCCACTTGTTTGGTGGTGTAAAGAAAGTATTCCATGTAGGTATTGTTAAGTCAACCTATGGACAAGTAGTTGTAGATAGCGAACCAGCTACCGCAGATGGTGCACTCTCAGCAGTTGCAGTAATCATGCGTGTAGACTTTGCCTTCAAAGCTTGGAATAAGACTGTTCCAGTTTTGTTTGACATTCTAGTCGCCTAGTTTACTCCCTCATTTCATCAATTTAACAATGTTGTTAGGTTGGTGAACTGGGATGAGGAAATTAACCTCTTATTATGTCATTAAACTTCACACAAATTCAAGCAGCGATACATAGAACAGTTAAATCAAATACTGTTTCTTATCCAATAGCAGATTTAACAGCTGATGTTAACCTAGGACTTGATAAAGCATGGTCTATTATATTTACATCTAATGGAACATGGCAATGGGATGACACAAACCATACAAGTGATTATCCAATAATTACAACTGACTTAGTTTCTGGACAAAGAGATTATGCATTTTTAACTGACAATAATGGAAACCTTATTTTAGATATATATAAGGTAATGGTTAAACAACCGGGTGGTTTGTATAAAGAAATACGACCGGTTGACGCACAATCAGATACAGACGGTACACCGTTTTATGATGGTGTAGATGTTGCTGGTGTGCCAGATATTTATGACAAAACAGCAAATGGATTATTCTTAGACCCAATTCCAAATTCAAGTGTATATACGGTGGCGGCAGATTTAGAAGATGGTCTTAAGGTATATATAAACCGCGAGGGTTCATTCTTTATAACATCTGATACAACAAAGAAACCCGGCTTTGCTGGATTATTCCATGAATATCTTGTGTTGTTTGCTTCATATAAATATGCTTGTAGAAATAGTTTAAAAAACAAAAATGACTTATACAATGATATGATTACAATGGAGGCTGCTATGAGAAAGTATTATGCACGTAGAGAACGTGACGTACAAATTAGAATAACAGCATGTCCAGTAAACAGTGTATAAGGTCGTAAAAATTAAAAGATTAACATAAAAAACAATGTCAACATTCGTAAAAATAAATAGTTTCGTAGAAAAGTTAGCTGAGAAGACATTTAACCTTGGCTCTGATTCATTAGTTGTAGCTTTAACAAACACAGCACATACATCAACTTGGTCACAACTCTCAGAACTTACACAAGTAGCATATACAAACTTGTCATCAAGGGCTTTAACGATTTCGTCTTCTGCTCAAACAACTGGAACATATAAACTTGTACTTGCAGACCTTGTATTAACTTCTTCTGGTGGTACAACTGGCCCATTTAGGTATGTATATATCTATGACGATACTGCAACCAACGATGAACTTATCGCTTACTATGATTATGGTTCTTCAATCACATTGCAAGACGGTGATACATTCACTATTGACTTTGACCCAACAAACGGTTTCTTGACAATAGCTTAAATACTTACTTTGCTTTATAATACTTATTACTATAAAGCAAGAATAAGTATTTAAAATTATGGCAGTAGCATTTAGGGGAAAAACAACAGCAGTATGGGGAACATATGGTAGCGTAAATATAACACTTCCAGCTGGAACACAAGCTGGCGATTTATTAATTCTCCATATGCAAACTAACCAAGGTGGAGATTCTGGTTGGACTGCACCATCTGGCTCTACACTTATTGTAAAAGAAGCTACCGGGGGGCAGTATCAATTTGCTTGTTGGAAAATAGCTACTGCTACGGATATAACGAATGGATATTATACTTTTGATTTCAAGGGGGCAACTGTATATTATTGCTTGCTTGCTTTTTCTGGAACACATCAAACTACTCCAATTTCAGCATATGATACTGGAACCGGTAGTATTTCTGAAACATCTGGGACACTAGATTCAGCTGTTACACCGGCCGCAAATTGTATGTTTGCATATTTTGCTAAACTAGCAAATGATAATACATTTACAACTTGTTCCATGGCAACAAGTGACCCAACTTTTTCACTAGACTTTACAGCAAACAACACTGCTGGTGCTGACACAACATATGGTGTATGGCATAGTGGTGTTCGTTCTGCTTCAACAGCAACCGGAAATGTAACAGTTGGTGTTGGAACATCTAGCACAGATGGACTTACTGGTTTGTTGGTGGCTATAGCACCAGGTTCAAGTGCATATTCAATGGCTGGTGCACTCGGTACATTCACTTTATCTGGAATAGCTTCAACTTTGAAAAGAGGAATCAAAATTATTGCTACAGTTGGTACATTTGCATTAACAAGTATTTCTACTGTTTTAAAAATTGGAATAAAAATGACTACAGTTGTTGGTACGTTTATATTTACTGGTTATAATGCTGTATTTGGATATGGTAAAAGATTGGTTGCTTCACTTGGTGAATTTACTTTAACCGGTATTAATGCAACTATAACTTCAACAAGAAAAATTATTATGGATTTAGGTACATTTACATTAACTGGAATAAATTCCATATTAAGAATTGGCTATATATTGGTTGCTAGTGTTGGGGAATTTGTTTTAACCGGTTATGACGCTGTTATAAATAGTGTTAGAACAATGGTTGCTTCACTTGGTGAATTTACTTTAACCGGTATTAATGTAACATTTCCAAGAGCAAGTAAAGTGTTTGCAAATACTGGGGAATTTATTTTAACTGGTATTAATGTTGCTTTTAGTGCAGGTAGAAAAATAGTTGCAGCATTAGGTACATTTACATTAACGGGTGTAACGGCATTATTTCCAAGGGCAAGCAAAGTATTTGCAACACTTGGAACATTTACATTAACTGGATTTTCAGTGCGTGGTTTAATAAATGGTATATCTATATTATGGACAGCTGCTTCAAAATCAGCCATATCAACAATGGCAAATATATCAAAGAACTCAGCTACATCACAAAATATACAAAAAAATATTTCAACATGGATTAATAAACTTAAATCATAATGGAAAACGAAAATAAAAATAAAATAATTGAGCTTGAATCCAAAGTTAAAAAACTTGAAAATATAGTTGAGTCACTTAAAATTGCAGGCACAATTCCAAAAGAAATTGTTGAAGCCTTTGTTAAACGTGGTTTCTTAATGTGGGATGGTGATATATCATTTGAGGGTGGTGTTAGTGGTAATACTTTCCAAAATATATTTATACGATATTTGAATCAAAGATTTTTACAACAACTTCCATATCCACTTAAAAGGTTTACAGCGGTTGCAGCAACAGATACATGTCATTCAATTGGACATGGTTTTAATGATGGAAATAATGTAGTATTTTATACAACAGATACATTACCAGCTGGGTTAGACAGTTTAATAGTTACTTATTTTATATTTAATGCAACCGCAGACACGTTTCAATTAACAACAGACGGCATAAACCCCGTTGATATAACAGACGCTGGTGTGGGCGTACAATACGCACAAGTATACTAATATGACTTATATAATACCAAACCCACAAACAAAAGATATAAAGCAATTAAACATCAATGATTTAATGGGTGATATTTATGCTTCAAAAAACATAGACCTTTCAACACAAGGTTATATAAAGTTAGCGCATAGAACAATTGCACCAATGACCGAGAATGATGACGCTGATTTTGATACAGCAGACGCAATGTTTGTTGCTGATAATGGTTTAAATATTATATCAAAAGAAGTTTTTAGGTCATCATTAATAGGTTTTTCAACTATTACAGATATAGCAACTGATACCAACTCACCATCACCAAGTATTGAAGAAGGTGGTATATTTTTTAATGCAACTGAAGTAATTTCAGATGGTACTGCAATAAAATATCGTTCCGCTGCAACAGTTTGGACAAGTATAGCTCAGACAATTACATCTGGTGTTCCAACAACACTTGAAAATTTTGAATATCATAATTCATTACTGGTTGGAAACGCAAATAAGGTTTATTTGATAAACACATCTTGGGTTACAGATGTAATTTTAACACTTCCAGCTCAATATCAAGTTACATCTATTGCTGTAAACAACAGTATAGCGGCAATAGGCACAAGACATATATCTGGTGGTGAAGGTAAAATGTTTTTATGGGACGGTAATTCAAGTGCACATAATGGTATATATGGTGTTAATACACATGAAGTATTTTCAATAAGAAAATATCTTTCATCATTTGCATTAATTACAAGCAGCGGTCAATTACTACAATTTAATGGTGGTGGTTTTACAGAATTAGGTATTTTACCTGTATTTAGTATGAATGTTAATTGGGCGGACGCTCAAAATGACCACAGCAATGTATCTTGTACTGGAATGGTTGTTGATAATAGGGATATATATATAAGACTTGATTCTGAAATTGAAGAAAGTACAAAGAAATTTTCACCTAATTTTCCCGGTGGTGTTTGGAGATATAACCCTGAAAGTGGTTTAAATTGTATATATGGTCCATCTTTTACAACCATAACAAGTGATAGTATAAGCACAACCGATGTTGATATTTCTACAAACATAATAACAGTATCAGCCGCACCAGTAACAGGTACACCAATAATGTATGATGGCGGTGGTGGAACTGTTTTAGCTGGTTTAAAAGAAAATACAGTATACTATTGTATTAAGGTTTCAGCAACAACATTAAAATTAGCTGAAACATATACAGACGCTATTGCTGGCACTGCTATAGACTTAACAGGAACAGGTAGTAACTTTCAATCACTTAAAATATTTAATATAAGTGATTACGGTTATTCTTTTGCTGAAAATCGTGGTGCTATTGCATTATTAACTCCATTATATAGAGACAGTTTTCAAGCAGAAAAAATAGTATTTTCAGCAAATATAATTCAAAAAGCTTCTGAGACAGTAAAAACTGTATTTAATATAGTAAATCCATATCTTCCCAATATAGGTTATTTTATAACACCTAAATTAATGTCTGGTGGAATTGAAGATAATTACAACACGCTTTCAATTAAATATAAAACACTTGGTCCAGATGATATAATAAAAATTAAATATAGAATTACAGACAGATATAAATTTCCAATTACTAGTTTTATTGGAAGTGTTCAATATGCTGGTACTTGGAGCGATACAAATACATTCACAACAACAATTGATATGTCAGACGCACAAGTTGGCGATGAAATTGAAATATTAGCTGGTTGTGGTGCTGGTTGGTCTTCACATATTGAAAGTATATCTGAAAATGCTGGTACTTGGACTATTAATTTAACAGATTCATTTATATGGGCTGTTGCCAACGATGTTATGTATTTCTCTTGTGATAACTGGTCAATATTTGATACAATAACAAGTGCAACTCAAACTGGAGATGGTTATTTTGAGAAGGCATTAGATAAAAACAGTAAGTTTGCTCAATTCAAAGTTGAATTAAATGGTGTAGATATAACAATTGAGGAATTTAGGGTCGGAAACAAACGCTTCAAAGATGATAGACTTTAGAAATATGATATAATATATATAACAAATGGCAACAACATATGACAGAAGAACAGGATTAGTCAATAAATCAGGGGTAACAAAAGACTACTCGGGAATCAAGGACCAATCACTATTAAAGTATGATGAACAAAGCGGACAAGCAATAACGTCTAGTGCACTTTCACCTACAAAACCAATGGTATTACCAAACGCAGTAATAACCACAGATACGAACGCGGCTTCAGATTTGATAACATCATCAACTGAAGCAAATAAAGTAGCCCAAGCAAAAACAGACGCGGCAAAAACAGCTAAAGATACGGCATTAAAAGATGTAACAGACACTTCATTAAAACTAGCTGGTCAATCACAAAGGCAAGATGAAATATTTGTACAAGAAGGCGGTGATATAGCCAAAAAAGATTTTGATGAATATACATCACAAATTGAATCTGAACAAACATCTGTGCGAAGAACAACAGAAAATCTTAGAAAAAATAACCCAGAAGGTCTTGGTATTGGTGCATTAAACAATAGAATACAAGAAATTGAAAGAACATCTTTATCAAAACAAGCTGATTTAGCTATTCTTCAAAATTCAGCATTAAGGAGATATGATACAGCTTCTGCTATTGCTTCACGTAAGGTTGCAGCTGAAACCGATTATCTAAAAGCCGAACTTGAAACCAAAAAACTTATATATGAAGACAACAAAGAAGCATTTACACTCGCAGAACAAAGACAAATAGACGCACAAATAAAAGCGGAAGAAAGAAAGTATAACGAAACAGTTGAAGAAAAAACCAAGGCTAATGCAATGATTATAAATGCATTACAATCAAATGCACCAAAAGATTTGGTTACAAAAGCGCAAGGTATTCTAAGTAAAGGTGGTACTGCAGCAGATGTCGCAACAGCACTTGGTCAATATTCTGTTTCACAAGCAGATAGACTTGATTTAGAAATAAAGAAACTTCAAAAGACAAAGCTTTCAAATGAAATTAACGGTGGTGGTTCAACTGAGGCACCAACTGTTAAAACTATAAATGGTGTAGATATGCAATGGGACCCTAAAACACAAACATGGGTTCCACCTAGTTCTACTGGTGGTGCAGCAACAAAAGAGGCTGTTGATAAGTCACTTGGGCAATTAAAATTTTTAAAAGATACAGCAACATCAATTACTGGAGATGATGAAATATATGGTGCAGCTGGTAGAAGTGGTGGAAGAAAATTTATTGAAGGTATTGTTGTTGGTTCTACTGATTATACAAAATTGGAATCATATGCAAACACGTTGAAAGTAAATGTTTTAGCATTAATGACAGACCCAACAATAAAGAAATTCTTTGGACCACAAATGTCAAATGCCGACGTTACACTTATGACATCAGCCGGTACTACTATAAACCCAGAATTACAAGACGGTGAAACATTGAAAGATGAAGTAGTTCGTTTGTATGATTTATTTGATAGAATGGAAACAGCTGTTAAAAAAGGTACCGTAGAATATCAATATGTTGACACATTGGATGGAATTGATTTATCAGGAACAGCACTTAACCCTTCAAGTTATGCTAACAGTTTAATGAAAAAATAATATGGAAAATTTTCTCTCAGCAGACAAAGTAAAAGTAATATTAAATAACGCACCAAAAGGTTCTGACCCGGGTCGTGTTATTCAAGCACTAGTAGACAAGGGTTATAAACTTGAAGGTTTTAATGATAAACCAGAACCACTTCCAAAACCAAGTCGTTATGATGTAGCAATGGGTAAAAAGAACCCTGATGGAACTGATAATACAGATAAAGGTATAATACCACAGGCTTTTGACCAATTTAAAAAAGGATTTAAACAAACGCAAGAAGGTGCTAAAAATCCTAATTTAATTGAGGGTACTGTTCAAATTGGTAAAGGTATTTTAAATGAGGCAGCTGGTGGTATACGAGCTGTATTTTCACCAATTGAAGCAGGTATGAAAATTATATCAAAGCTTCCAGTAATACACCAAGCACTTGGTGGTGTTGATAAATCAGTAGATTATTTTGCTGATAAAATTTCTAACAATAAAAAGCTTCAAAAATTTGCAATGGAAAATCCAGACGCAGATGAAGTTATTGCAAACCTCGTAACAATAGGATTATCTGTTGCTGCTGGTAAAGCTGGCGCGCCAAATGGTATTCCAGCAACACGTGTTGGTGGTATTATTGATACTGTATTAAAAGATGTATCAACTAAATCGCCAGAGGTATTACGCACTACAATTCAAAAATTTAAAGATAATGTTGCACCTGTAGCAGAAAAAGTAAAAGAAAAGATAACAAAAACTGGTGAATCTGAGACCGATATTGCTGGTAAAATATTTCAAGCTAAACCAAACCAATTAGATACAATGGTAAGGGCTCTTGAAAATATAGATACAAAAGGAATTAAATCATCTGAAGATTTGTTTTCACGTCTTGACGCTAAAGCAAAATCAAACACACTCGCTGTTGATGAGGCCCTTCAAAAATCAACAGACTTATATAAACCTAGCGATATAACTAAAACCATTGAAGTTAAGGGTGGTAAACCATTAAAACAAGATTTTGTTCAAACAGCTCTTGACCACTTAAAAGAACTTTATGAAAAAACATCTGACCCAACATCACAAGCTAAGATAATGGAAAAGATAACTAAATACCAAAACGAAGGTCTCACAGCACATGAGATGAATCTTATAGCGCGTGAATATGGTTCTGAGTTTGGTTCTAAGGCATTCAGTAAAGCAAGTGGTGACCCATTAACAAGTGTAAATGCTCAATCATATGAAAATGTTCGTTCTGGTATAAAAGGTACCGTACGTGAAAAAATGCCAGACGCTGGTACTAAAGCACTTGATATGAATACAAGCGACACGCTTGACGCAATGAAATTACTTAAGAATGTTGAAACTAAAGCACAAGTAGCAGCAAATAAACTTGAAAAAGCTGGTCTCATACAAAAGATGGGTGCAGTATTTGGAAAAGGTGTTGACCTTGCAACTGGCGGATTTGTTAAGGGTATGTTAAAAACATTATTTAATAAAGCTGGAAGTGGTGTTGATGAAACACTTAATGCTATTCAAATTAAAGAAGGCATACCTAAATTGATTAAAGCTTTTGAAAAAGTTGAAAAGATTAAGGACCTTAAAGCTGCTGGTGTTGAAAATCAATTAAAAGAAATATTTAAAGATTTTATTCCTGAAAATAAACCAGTAAAAATAAACCTAAAAACAACTGAAGGTATACTTGAACATATCAAAAAGAATGACGGCATTACTGTTAATGCTGATGGTAAAATGCCAACTAAGGGCTATGTTGTATCACCAAGTAAAGCAACAGAGACAAAGGTTCCAGTTGCTGAATTTACTCAAAAATCAATAGATGATTTTAAAACTAAATTTAAATATGAACTTTCAAAACCTGACGCACATTTTTGTGTATGGAAAGATGGTGATAATTATGTTATGGACGTTAGTGTTGTTACTGGTGATGTAAATAAAGCACTTCGCGTAGCATTAAAAGGTAAACAAGACGCAGTTTGGGATTTAAAGAAAGGTGAAAGTATTCCACTTAAAAAAGTTGAAATGAATAAAGGAAATCTAAAAAGTGCAATTAGCAACAAAAAAACTACACCTATAAAAAAATCAGATGATAGTATAAACAAAGCCATAAAAGAATATGGTACAACTTCTATTGCAGATGAAGCTGGTTTTATAACACCTGATGGTAAAATGATTGATTCAAGTGGTAAAAAATTAGCACCACCCAGCGATAGACAATATATGAAAGGTAGAACCGTTGACCACCGAGAAATAGCGCAAGCAGCATTAGATGGCGATTTTAAACCAGTTGAAGCACTAAGTAAATTCATGAATGATTCAAGCTCTACTAGGATTGGTGTGGTTAGAGATACTATAAATGTTGACACTATAAAACCATTAACAAAACAACAAATGAAAGTTTTAGAAAAAATTTCAAATGGAAAAACAATATATGGGGATATTTCTAAAACAAATTCATTATTAGCAAATTCTGGAGAGTTTAAAACTTTTGCTGAGTATAAAAAATGGCATGATAAACACTTTGGTTTAATTAAGGAATAACATGAAAATATTTATGGAAAATATAAGACAGAACTGGATGTTGATTGCCTTCATGACAACAATGGTCTTATGGTACGGAAGTGTAAACTCAAGATTAAATTCTGTTGAAGCTAAACAGCAGGAGCAAGCAACATTAAGTGAAAAAATAAACCAACTTGTAACAGATGTCGCTGTTATTAAAAATGATGTATCTACTATAAAAAGTAGACTAAAATAATATGGAACAAACAGGGTTTTTATATAAATATAATCCAAGAGATTATGTGTTGGGTGCAAATTCACCATTAACAGGTGAAGATGTAAACCATAATGGCGACTGGGTTGAATATAGACCAGATGATGAAAAACAGTTTACTTTTAAATTTGATACAATGTCTTGTTCAACATTTTCAGCTACAAACGACCTAGAAAGTCTAGCTAATTTTCATTTATCAAAAGGTCTATTCTCGGAAGCACAAGTAAAATGGTGCACTGATAATGGGTATATTGTTGATGGTAAGTTTAACTTCTCGGATAGATGGTCTGCTACATCAAACGGTACTATGCCAACAGGTCAATATTTACCAGCTGTATGGGACGACTTCCGAAACGTTGGTTTGATACCAGAAAAAGATTTACCAATGGGTGGAACAAATCAATTAGAATATTTAGATAAAAAAAATCTTACCCCTGAAAGATATGCTAAAGCAAAAGCATTTCTTGAAATGATGATTGAAAAAGGCGCCGACGGGAAGTATAAATTAAACTACGAATGGGTTCCAGTAGAAACAGGTATTGAATTAAATGCCGCACTTAAGCAAGCACCTATTCAAATAGCTGTTACAAAAGAAAACCCACGTCATGCAATAGTTTTATTAAGTATGACAAAAGAATTTGAATCATATGCACCATTTTTAAGAGACAGAAATAGAACAATAGCATATGCATTAAAACCTATTGTCAAATTCAGAAAAGATGTAGTTAAGAAATGGGACTATTTTACAGAGAAGGAGGTACTTGGTTTAAAGACCCACTTTGTTGATATGCTTGATAAAGCGCGCGGTTTTGCTGGTATATCATTTGTTATTACATCTGGATTTAGAACACCTGAAAAGAATAAAGAAGTTGGTGGTTCACCTACTTCAGCACATTTAGAAGGCACTGGGGTTGATATACGCGCACGAAATTGGGTAGAAGTACGAAAAATTGTGGAGGGTGCTATAAAAGCTGGTATAACTGGAATTACAGTATATTCAAATTCAAACCACGTTCACTTAGATTTAAAGCCATTAAGATTAGAAGTTAAAACAAAATAATTATGGTAGTAGACGACAAAATACTTTTAGTGGATTTTTATCAATTTGTTTGTGAGAATATGAACAATTATAAGACATTAACCGAAGCATTTAACGCTTTTAAACGCGAAAAGGGTATACAATAGTTACTAACACTTTTTTGTGTTAAACTATTTATACATGATATAATGTATATGGGCTATTATTAGCTAATTAGATTATTATGAATATATTTAAAAGTGCTTCAAAACTCGTTTTTGTTTTATTAACTGTAACAGCATGTACTGGCTTTATTACTGGTATTCTTCCAGTAGACCAATTTATGTTGTTAGCAGTTGCGGCTTCGTCTTTTTATTTCTCAAACAAGGGAGATTCAAGTCAACCGTACGCTGGTAAATAAAGTCTATCTGGAACTATATCCAGATAATCATGTTTACTAAAATCATAATAGGTGCAGTCATGATTGTTTTCATGGCAACATCTACATATGCTCAGGCTCCTAACATTCCATTAAAGGATAAAAGTGTTAAAGAGCAAGTTGAGTTCTTCTCTGAAATATATGGCGCAGATTCAAAGGTCGTAAATAAAGTTATTGAGTGTGAATCAGGTGGTAGTCATAAGGCTATCGGTGATGGTGGTAGGTCAAAGGGGATTGCCCAAATTCAAGAACCAACATGGAAAGACCTTGAACAAAAATTCAATGTTAAGTACGAAGAGGATTTGAATTATACATCTAAATTTGACCAACTCAAATTAACTACATATAGTATAGCAAATGGTGAAGGAAATCGTTGGACAGCTTATAGGGCAATTATGAATGGTGGTAAGTATTCATTTTACTCAAAGCAACTAAAGAAACACTTCACGGTCTACTGTAAGCTATAAAGAAAGAGACACCTTCAAAAGAGGTGTTTTTTTCTGCTAAAATACCCTTATTTTAATAGGGCCTATTTTTTGAAATTGACCCGGTTTGAGTTAAAAACACAAAAGGTATATATTCACCCATTTAAGCCAAAGATTCAATATATTTGATGATTTTGGGTTCATTTCCCTCCTTATATAAATCAATAAGCTTTAGATATATTGAAAGGTCGGTTCTAACTGTTTTATTTGAAAGAAGTATAAGCTTATCAACATATGCTTTGCCATATTTTTTAATCATAGCCATAGTATAATTTATTTTAACTTTTTCCTGTTGATATTTCATATTGCAACCAGAAAATTGGCCATGCATATTAAGTGGGTGATACCTTGTTATAAAACCTTTTGAATCTGGTATAAAATGACCAGCTTGAAAATTACCCCCCTCACACCAAACGCCACAATCAAAACAATTACCAGCAACAAAATCTGGGTCTTTGCTATCTCGTTTTCTTATATATGTATGTGAAAGTTCGTACAATACATTTTTTGCACGACTAACCGACGTTATTTCCTTCATTAGAATCCCATTTAAGAGTTATTTTACTATCTTTACTTAAATAACAGCGGTTACATTCAAATTTTTTAGTTATACGGTCCCAAAATTGTGCAAGCATTATAGGTCTTCCACATATTTGACATATATTTCTTTTTTCTTTTTTTTCTTTATTCATTTTTATCCCTAATTATTCTTGTATCTGTTGTATATCTACCACAATCTTTACATTGATATGATTGCTTCCAACCATTTACAGCCCTCCTTAAACCATTCTTTTTTAGATTTGTTGAAAGACATATGAGGTTTGAACAATTTATTTTGTGGTCATCATCGGTATTTATTCTTGAAAATGTAACGGGAAGTTTAACATATGGCATTAAATCACGGAAGTCATCATGCATTATATCAACATCTTTGTTATTATATTTTTCATTAGTCGCCCAAGCTTTTGGGTCTCCGTCCATACAACTAACAAACATGTCCATTCCCTCGTGTTTAAGTTTGGTACCATTACCGAGAAATACAGATGTGTGGGTTAATTTATTACTTGGTAATTTAGATACATTTTTAATTAATTTTTTAGTATCAAGTGTTGATATATCTGGTAGTGGTGGAAGTCTGTGATATATAACCCGCTCCTGAATTATTTTCCAGTCAAAACTATCACCATTGTGTGCAACCAAATAGCCACCATTTTTAGCAACTAAGTTTATTATTTTTGATATTTCTATCAACAGTTTTTTATCATTTAATTTACCTGGTTTATATGATTTAAACTGATTTTGTGCTAAGTGATGTGTAACATTGTCACCAAATTTTCTGTAAGACATTGAAAGAATTTGTGTGTACTTCAATATTTTTACAACTATTGGTTCCCAAATTGTACCATAACATAACGATAACCACGGAGACGTCTCAATATCTATAAAATAAATATCGGGAATATTATTTTTTTTCATATTTTAGAAATTCATCGGTCGGAAAACCGGCCATATTTAATAAGCATATACCGGCTCTCAAAGTATCAACTAAAACGAACAGGTCGTCAGTGGAATTAAATTGAGAAAACTTAGAAACAAAATCGGCTTTACAATTTGAATATTTGTTATTTTCTTTGTTTCTTTTTGCTAATATTTTATCATCTTTATTAGACTTTTTTCTTAATTTTCTGTACTGTAACCCGTTCATATTAGTTTAAAAAAAATGTTTAACCAAATCAATCATAGGAAAGATAGGTAGAATAATTGATAACAAACCCCACCAAAAACCCCAAACTATAAACGTATAGACAACCGCAAACAAACAATATAAACTATAGATTCCTTTTGACATTTTATTATTATAACACGTTAAAAACATTAATAATTAAGATAACCTCTTGAAAGTATTCATTTCTTCCAGCCTTGATTCATAAAAACTAACTTTTCCACGAAGTTTTGCAATTTCTTGAATTAATTTAACAACATTTAGTTGTTTTGCTTTTTTTTCTAATTCAAGCCAATATGGAATTGTGTGACCTAAAAATGTTTCCATAATTTTATATTCCGGTTGACCCATGAGCTCCATCACCACGCTCGGTTTGTTCAAATGATTCAACCTCTTCTAAATCTTCCATTAATATAGCACAAAAGTATATCTGACATATTCTATCACCTTTCTTAATTACATATGGTTCTGGACCATCATTAATTAAAGTTACATGAACATTACCAGTATAACCATGGTCAACAATATTACCAACTGTACTTATACCCTTTTTACCTTGACTTGAGCGCTCGGATATAATTCCAACATAACCCTTGGGTACCTCAAAACCGACCCCAAGGTTTATTCTTGGAGACATGTGTGATTCAACAATCATATCAACTGGTGAATATATATCATATCCAGCGTCAGTTGGGTGACCTTTGGTTGGTGTTATTATATCTTGTGATTCTTTTTTAATTTTCATTTGTTTTTCTTAAACCTTCTTCATTAAAAATGTGTAATAGCCCAAAATTATCCATTTCAACAACTAGTCTAATTTTACCAGTTGTTGTTGTAAACACAGATACGACCGTACCCGGAAAATTATATCCGGTTATCTTGTCTACTTTATCTCCTACTTTAAATTTTGTATTTTCCATATTATTTTGAACAAAGACTAAACTCATTTATAATCCTTTTTGTTTTTCCAATTTGTTGTCTACTTCTTACACATGACCTACAAATATATTCTCTTTCTTTATTATTTTTTTTACCACTATATAACATTAAAATGGTATCTTTATCATTTGGATTCCACGTACAACCACACGACTGGCATTGTTTTATTTTTGGTGGTGTGTTAACCATTCATACATCATTATATTTGTAATACAAGCACTTGCATGGTCCTCATCAGTTTGACCATTTTTCCATTGTTCAAGATGACGATTTGCAGCTTTCATATATTCTTTTATTTGTTCTGGCTCAATTGCTTTTTTCCAATTTCCTTCACCATATTTTTTTGCACCATTTGTAAAATGCCAAGCAAGTCTTAAAAGTGTTTCATATGGTATTAAAGTATAATCAACTTTACCTTCTTGATTATCTTTTTTCCAACCATTTTTTGCTTCTTTTATTTTACCATCATTTTTAATTTTAAATTGTTTATCTGGTGACATGTATATATCATATCATGTGCCTTTTAAATAGCTAAAAAAAGTGTTAGTAACTTTTTAATCATGAAAGTTACTAACATATTTTTGAGACCTTTTTTACTGACGTGTTATGATAGTTAAATCGTTGGGGGGTTTAAGTGAAACGATGTAAAATAAATATCACTAACCGTTAAGTGAAAGGCCGATTCTCAAGTTAACGAATCAGTCAAACCTTTTTCCGAATTTTTTATTTAATTTGGGGGTAAGGGGGGCTGTCTAAAAAACCTCAAACTCAGTTAACTGATTTTTAAAAAAATATATAGATGAAAACATTTCAAGAACTTTTAGATGAATATAAAAATAGGTTGGATTTAATTCCACCTAAAAAGACACTTAATCAACGGCAAGAACTTTTTGCAGAACTTTATAATTACTATGAAAAAGATTATAAAAAGCAGGCTTGGAAAAGTTATGTTCAATGGTTAAAACAAAATAGAATAAAACATAACAAAATAAGTATTCAAGAATATAAAAAGATTGCATTCAAAAAAATTACAGTAAAATCTTTTTGTTCATTCTGGTTAAGTTTTATACCAACGGTTGATTTATGGTATTTAGTTTCAATAGCAAAAGATATGGATAATCGTGGTCAAAGTTTTAATCGTTGGTTGTTTTGGGCAATTAAAGTTCAAGACGATTCTAAATAAGTGATATAATAAACTGATAGAACGTTGTAAACAAAATAACTCAAAGGAGGGGGTCATGAAACACAAAAAGCGCAGAAATAAACGCAACCATCACCCCGGAATGAACAAGCACCACTTTTTTGTAGCAAAATCAAGGGGTGGGGATTCATCACGTCAAAACCTTTTGTGGCTCAACATTGAACGTCACAGAAGTTGGCATGATGTTTTTGGTTTAATGGGTGCAGAGGAGGTGCTTGAACTTCTTGAGCGTGTGGTACGTGCAAAGAAAGCACAAAAAGCTGCCTGACTATTCAGGTATACACTAAGAAAACTTTTCAAAGCTCTTAGTGTATTTTTTATTTAAGTTATTAACACATTTTATTAAACTTTTTTTATAATATGATATAATATATGGAGCGGGTGAGTGTAATGGTAGCACACAAGGCTCATAACCTTGAGGACCCAGTCCGATTCTGGGGCCCGCTACAATGTGTCCGTTTAAAAATAAAATTGATAAAACTGAATATTCAAAGAATTATAAAATAGAGCAAAGAAGAATTGCTATAAATTATTATTCTAATGGAAAAATGTGTTGTGAGTGTTGTGGTGAAAAGCAATATAAATTTTTAGCAATTGACCATATAAATGGAGGTGGGAGAAAACATGTTTTATCAATTAAAAATCCTAATATAGCTTTTTGGTTAATAAAGAATAAATTTCCAAAAGGTTTTAGAATACTATGTCATAATTGTAATATTGGTAGAAATTTAAATAATGGTATTTGTCCGCATAAAGTAAAATGAGTAGTAAACATAAAATAAAAAGAATTGAGAGAGTTTTTGGTTGGACGAAAGCTTCACATAAAAATGCTATTCGTTATTTTTCTAATGAAAAACCAGAATTAGTAAAAAGTTTAAAAAGAAAAAAGATTTGTAAATTTACAAAAGGTGAACATAAGTTTATTGTTACAAAAGTATATGAACCAAAATATTTAGACAGTAAAACATTTACAATATATAATTGTGAATTATGTGGTAAGAAAAAATATGATGTGAAATAAATTTGGGCTTCGTATAATGGTAGTACAACAGCCTTTGAAGCTGTGAATTGTGGTCCGAATCCATGAGCCCAAGCAATTGCATAGTTATACTCGTATGGGGCGGGGTCGGTCTGTAAAACCGAAGTCCTTAGGGACACCGATAGTTCAATTCTATCACTATGCACAAAAAGTTATTAACACATTTTTGGGGTCTTTTTTAAGACTATGATATAATATATGAAGTTCATTTAAAGAATAAACACATGGGCACTATTCTGCTGTTTGAGTGGCGGTTATGGGTTGGGTCAGATTCAATTCTAGATAGTTGGCTGACATAAAACACCAATATTTTTATTGGGACAGCTTCATGTAAACAATCCGTGCCCAGTTGTTTGTTCTTTAAAATAGTGATATAAGTTCTGGGTGACGGAATAAGACCTTGCGAGGGTCTAACGTTCACTGGACCGGGTGGGCCCGGCGAGGTGGATTCTAGGAAATGTAATAACTACAATGTATCGCACAAGCGTGGCTGCACAGAATCAGCCAGTTAGGGAAACAATTTGATGGGCGACCGGCCGTTGGCTTATCTTATTGCTAACTTAAGACAAGATTCCTCTGCGGGTGGAAAGTCTCTGGACTTCTCGGGTAGGTTACTGAGAAGGACTGCAAAAATAAAAGCTTTGGAAACCGTAACTAGAATGCGTGAAAACATAACCACGCCCCAGAACTTACATCATTATTTACATATTACAAATTTTGTGTTGTATATAGTAAGTGTTAGTAACTTTTTAATACAAATAAACTTATCTTTAGTATAATTAAATCATGTTACAAGAATATTTTAATTTAGCTAAAGAAGAATCAAAACTTTCTACAGATTTAAGAAGACCAATAGGTGTTGTTATTGTAAATAATTTTAAAGTAATAGGAAGGGGTTCAAATCAAGCTACAATAAAATGGAAGTGGCTTATTAATTGGCATAAGAATCATTGTTTAAGAAAAATAATAGGTATTAAAGGTCATGTTTTGTATTGGGTGTGTCCTGGTTGTGCATTATATAGGAATCATGCGGAAATTCGTGCTATAAGAAGTATAAAAGATAAAAAAATAACCGGTTTGGTTGATATGTTTATGTATGGTCACAATGAATATTGTAATAATTGTGAGGTTGAGATTAAAAAATTTAATATAAATAAAGTATATTTTAAAAATGACTAAATTTGATGAAGTGTATCAACAGACCATAAAAAGAATTATGGTAAATGGTATTGAGGAATTAAACCAAAGAACTGGTTTAAAAACAAAAGCATTACCCGGTGTTTGTATTTCTTTAGATTTAGAAAAAGATGGATTTCCAGTTTTAACACTAAGAAAACAACCACTTAAATCACCAATAGCTGAGCAATGTTGGTTTATACAAGGTTCTAAGGACCCAGAATTTTTACAAAGATATACAAAAATATGGAATGCATTTTTAGATGATGACGGTACCTTATCGTCTGCTTATGGTTACCGCTGGAGAAAAAGATTTAAAAAAGACCAATTGCTTGAAGTTATTAAGTGTCTTGCATTTGACCCATCATCTCGTCATGCTGTAGTTATTACATGGGACCCGGATGATGATGGATTTTTAGGTACACCAAAGAAAAATGTTCCATGTCCATATACTTTTACACTTAATATAATTGGTGGACGCTTAAATATGATGAATGTTGTTCGTAGTAACGATATGATTCTTGGTTGTCCATTTGATATATTTGGTTTTGCTTTACTTCAAAGTATGATAGCACAAAAACTTGGTGTAAAACCCGGTTTATATACGCATGTAATTGCGAATGCTCATATATATGAGAATCATTATGAAGCAGCCAACGATTTAATAACACGTGTGAATGAACACCCAACTATTCAATTACAACTACCCCAGAACTCATTTAATCGCGCTGAAAACAAAGATGATAGTATAGTTGATGAGATATTTGCTAATTTGGAAGCACAATATAAACCATTACCAGCAATAAATAATCTTGTTATAGCGATATGAAAATTCTATTTTTAGATGTGGACGGGGTTATGAATTGTCAAGATACTTTTAGAAAAGATATTCATGCTAATTTCCCTATTGACCCATATATGGCTTTTCTTGTTGGTAAGATTGTTCTAGAAACTGATTGCAAAGTTGTGTTGTCATCATCATGGAAGCACCATAAAGATAGTGTGGATTATATTCACAAAAGAATAGTAAGTTTATATGACCAGACACCAGACATCGGAAGTGTGCGCGGTGATGAAATAAAAGCATGGCTTGATAATTCAAAATATAAAATAGATAAATATGCTATTCTTGATGATGATTCAGATATGTTACCAGAACAAATGCCTAATTTTTTCAAGACATCGTGGTTGGTCGGTATCACTGATGATATAGCAAAAGCAGTAATAGAGCACTTAAATAAATGACAGAATCACAAGAAATAAAGTTAAAGAATAAGTTATCAAAGTTTTTCAGGACCAATTTTACGTTTTTAGGCATGTCAGATGAGGATAAAGAAGCTAGGGTTTATAAACTTGTAAATGATATGTTTTATATTATTATTTCATCAAATGGCACAGACCCAGAAAAGTTACCAACACATTTTTCTTGATTTTTTGGGGCACATGCTATAATTAATTTATGGAAATTAAAAAATTAACCGGTCGTACATTCAAACCGTTTGAGTATAAGAAGTTTACCAAGTGTGTTGTTTGTGGTATAGTTGTTCCAAATAAATGCAAAAATAATAATTGCCAAGATACGGATATTCCATGTAATAGTCATTATTGTGAATCATGTTCATTAATTAAATTAGATAGATGTAAATATTGTACTGGTGTATTTCATGATGAACCATTTTTGACTTATACATATGATATAAGAGAATTAAAAAGGGAAAATGGTCTAGAGTTTAAGGTTAGTAAAGTTTTGATACGTGAGTTTAAGTATTTAAAAGAACCAACTTTTCTGAGATATAAAAAAGATATATGTGTTGGTTGTGCTGATATAAAAAGTAGAATAAAAAATTGTTGTTTTACGTGTGGAAATGAATTTAAAAATTCACTACTTAATAGAATAAAAAATGGTAATATGTGTGAATTTTGTGCTTTCAAATATGATGAGATGGAAAAATCAATGATAGTTTCATTAGAAATAATGTAAAAAATATAATGGCAAAAGATAATGAAAATGATAAAATTTTAAGAGACGCACAATATAGGAAGGGTTTATCCATAGCTTTCTTTAATGCAACAAATGCGGCTGTTGAATTGGTTAGTAAATTGGGTTTAGGGGAATTTAAAACTGTTGAAGAAGCCGTTACACATTGGAGAAATTGGTTTCTTGATACACATAAAAAATATTATGCAGAAGTTATCGCAAATATTGGTGTACCATATGATATATCTGAAACAATAAAAAAGTTGGAATCAGTTATGACTAAAAAGGAATTAAAACAAGTTTGGATTTCACTTTCAGAAGACGAACGACAAGACCCAACTATTATAGAAGCTAAAAATAGAATCAAGCATGAAAAAGAATAATGTTGAACAAAAAACAGACCAATGGCTTCATGACCGTAAAGGAAAAATAACTGGTACTATTCTTAAAGATATAATGGGTACACCATATAAAAGAAAGGAAGCATATTATCAGTTAATTGCAAATAAATTAAGTGTTGGTGTTGAGGGTGACTATGAGACAGACATGGAGCGTGGTAATAGACTTGAGCCAGAAGCAATAGCAGCATTTGAATTTGAGACTGATTTAAGTACAGAAATAGTTGGAATAATTGAAAGTGATGAGGATAAAGATATTGCACAATCACCAGATAGATATGTTAAAAATACAAATGATACAGAGGCTGTTGAAGTAAAGTGTCCGGCTGGTAAGAATTATGTGAAACTTTGGTTAACAAATGAAATTCCAGATGATTATAGGTGGCAATGTGTTCAATATTTTGTTGTTAATCCGAAGCTTAAAAAATTATATTTTGTTGGGTATAATCCATTAATTTCAGTACACCCAATACACATTATTGAGGTTACACGTGAAACGTTTGAAGATGATATAAGGTCGGCTCTTCAAGCACAACATAAAATATTAGGAGAAGTTAATGAAAAATTATTAGAATTAATAGAATTATAAAATATGTTTAAATTTTTATTTGGTGGTGTTTCGTTAAAGAGTTTGGTAATGAAAAGAATCAATGCAAAGATTGCTGATTATCAAGAAAGACTTGATGATAATCTTGCTGAAATGAAGTTCAATAAAAAAAGTGCATTACTTGAAGCTTGGGATAGTTATCTTGCAAAAAGAAAGCAAATAGTTAATGATTATAAATATAATGAAGAGAAGATTATTGATACACACGTTACAAATCTTCTTAATAAGATTATTTAATATGGAACTTAAATCAAAATTTGGAAATAGGACATTTATATCTGTATTATCAGATGGTAAATTTCACCAAACAGTCCCAGAAGGTACTGTGAACTCGGTCAAAAGGGAATATGAGGATAAACAAGGTGGCAAGCACTCAAAGATTGAATTGGTATATGATGAAGCTTCGGGTTTCATTTCAAAGTTAAGTTTCAACGACAATGAATATGGTAAAAGCCTAAATATTGAACTTGATGGAGATGGAACAATTAGTTTGAACGTTGAATCAAACTTTGCTGATGACTTCATGAAGAAACTTCCAAACGTTGATTTGTCTCAGAAGGTTACACTAGCCCCATATGCATTTGAGGACGACAACAAGAGGAATCGCCGAGGTATAACAATATATCAAAATGGTAATAAGATTGAGAATGCGTTTTGGGATTCAGAAAAGAAATTACCAAAAGGCGATTTACCAAAAGCAGAAGGTGATACAGAAAATTTTGATAAAGATGATTGGAAAATGCACTTTATGCGTGTCAGGAAGTTTTTGGTTGCCAATACCGAAAAGATAGCTGGAAATATGGGAAGCTTTGTAAAATCTCGCGCTGCAGTAAATACATCAAAACAAGGTGCAGTGCCAACTGGTGATATTGATTATCCAGAAGAGGATATTGACCCAGAAGATATTCCATTTTAACATGATAAAACTATACGACATTCCTCAAGATTCTAAAATATATAATTCTGTAAGTGACGGAAGTAAGTTCTTTATATTTAGACATCTTGATGGAATGTATAGTTATTGTGAAAGTGAAAAAGGTGGAATATGTCATTTAAGTGCAAATCAAGAATTAGTAAAATTTAAAGATGGATATAAAATAAAATGAAACTAATACTACCAGCAATAATAAATCCTCCACGTATTCGTAAAGATGGGTCTGCTTCAGTTTCTTTTGACACAAGAGAATTAAATTCAGAAGAATTATTTTTAATAATGCAATTGCGAAATGCTGAAGGTTGGCTTTGCTTTGCACCAAATGAAAATGAGTTGGTCATACCAGACGATAAAGCTGAAGTTGAAGGTAAGACACCAAGTGAAAGGCTTCGTGCTGTATTATATATTTGGTATAAACAAGAAACAGAATCTGGAAAATACGTTGGTCTGTTTGAAAATTTCAAGAATGAAAAGATGGAAAAAATTATTGAAACAGTTAAAACAAAACTAAATTAATGATTGATACATTAAAGAAAAAGGTATATAAAATTCTTAGAGATTATCCAAAATCACGTGATTCTGACAAATGGTTGATGTGTAAGTTTTGGACCGTTTATTATCCAAGTAGAATTAAAAGATTGGATAGTAATAATGTAGAATGTAAACCATATGTTTTTCTTGAAGATATTCTTGACTTTGAAAATGGTGATAATATATCTCGTGTTCGTCAAATAATACAAAATCAAGATGGTGAATTTTTACCAAACTCTGAATCGGTCAGAAAACAAAGGAAAATAAATGAACAAAAATGGCATGAATATTGTTCAAAATTAAAAACTATATAATATGAAAATAGAAAAACCAGAAAATAGTAATTATGCAGCAACAATTGTACATTTACCAAATGTAAGATTTAGTTTGCAAGGACTTGATAAACTTGAAGGTGCAAATATATTTGGATTTCAAGTTATAGTAAGTAAAGATACACCAGCTAGTTTGGGTGTGTTTTTTCCAGCTGAGGCACAATTATCAGATGAATATTGCTATAACAATAATTTATACAGACATGCCGATAAAAATATAAGACCAGATGAAAAAGGATATTTAGAAGATAATCGTAGAATAAGGGCTATTAAGTTCAAAGGAAATGTATCAAATGGATTCTTTATGCCATTATCAAGTTTGGGTTATACTGGAATTGATATTGGTCTTTTAAAAGAAGGTGATGAGTTTGATACTTTGAATGGTCATGAAATTTGTAGAAAATATATGGTACCAGTTAAAGCTGGCAGACAACAACAAATAGTTGACCGTGGGTTTGTTCGCGCTGATAAAAAGTTTATGCCTGAGCATATTGACACAGAAAACTTTTTTAAGAATTATGACAAGATAGACCCTTCAAAAGAAGTAATAATTACACAAAAGATTCATGGTACATCAATAAGGATAGCAAACACTATGGTTAACCATAAAAAGACCGTGGTGGAGACCGTGGCTGCTTGGTTTGGAGCTAAAATTGTAAAAACTGAATATGATTACTTATATGGAAGCAGAAAAGTAATAAAGGATTCTAATAATCCAAATCAAAATCACTATTATGAAATGGATTTATGGTCACTTGAAGGACATAAACTTGATGGATTACTTCCTGAAAATTATTTAGTATATGCGGAGCTCGTTGGTTGGACACCAGATGGAAAACCAATACAAAAAAATTATACCTATGGTTTACCACATGGAACATGTGAATTATTTGTTTATAGAATAGCAATTATAAATGGACAAGGTTTAACAACAGATTTATCTTGGGACCAAGTTGTTGAATTTTGTAACAAAAATGGGTTAAAATATGTTGCACAGTTATGGAAAGGGCCTATGTATAGGTTGTTGGAAAATGATTTTAATTTAGTTAAAGAATTTCTAGATGTAAGGTATTTTGAAGACTTACATGGTGGTTATAGAAATGCTTTATGGCTTGGAGATAATAAAGATATAGTTGATGAAGGGATTTGTATTCGTGCAGATGGTTTGACCCCTAAAATATTAAAAGCTAAATCTCCTAAGTTTTTAGAGCATGAAACAGCTTTACTTGATTTAGGGGAAGAAGATTTAGAATCTTCACAATCAAATGAGCAGGAAATTGGAATTAATTAAGTTTATAAATCAAAAACAAAAGGAATTATTCAGTGGATTATTATTAACAATAAAAGAAACTAATTCACTTGAGACTAAATTAGTAAATCAAGTATCAACAAAAAGTTTTGGAAATTGGGAAATTACAACTATAATTAAAAAAATAGTAAGATGAGTTATATGAGTAAACTTTTAGTTTTAAAAGGACTACCTGCTAGTGGAAAAAGTACATATGCTAAAGAACTTGTTAACAAGGGTTGGAAGCGTGTAAATAAAGATGATATGCGTATGATGATTGACGGCAGCAAGTGGAGCCGAAATAATGAGAAAAATATACTTACGCTTGAAAAAGACTTGGCTTTGTTTATGCTGGATTCAGGTTTTAATGTTGTTGTTGATGATACCAACTTTGCACACGAAAAAGCATGGAAAGAAGTTGCTGACAATATAAAGGCCGAGTTTGAGGTCAAGTTTTTTGATGTGCCTGTTATGGAATGTGTAGAACGTGATTCAAAGCGTGGAGATAAGTCAGTTGGTGCTAAGGTTATATTCCGAATGTATGACCAATATTTAAGACCGAAACCACCAGAATGGAGTGATAATAAACAAAATTGTTATGTGTTTGATGTTGATGGAACGCTTGCTAAAATGAATGGACGAAGCCCATATGATTATTCTTTGGTGCACACTGATACTGTAAATCATAATGTGGCTATGATAGCAAGGTTGCTTGCTCAATCTGGTTTACCAATAATCATAGTTTCCGGTCGGACTGATGATTGTAAGTTTGAAACAGCTAAGTGGCTTTATGATAACAGTATTCCACATGATAAAATATTTATGAGGAAAACTGGTGATAATCGTAATGACGCAATAGTTAAAAGAGAGATATATGAAAAAGAATTAAAAGACAAATATAATATACTGGCAATATTTGATGATAGGAATCGTGTTGTTGATATGTGGAGAAGTCTTGGTTTGACTTGTTTGCAAGTTGAGTATGGTAATTTTTAACAATTAATTATAATAATAATGAAAACTAATTTAGAACAAATTGTAGATACGTATGATAATTTTAGGGGTCTATTAAATGTGTCACTTCCAACAAAGGTTGCATATTGGGTAAATAGAATCTTTAATAAAGTTGTGCCGTTGGTTGAAGAGTTTAAGGAAAAACAAAATGAATTGATTAGAGAATATGGAGAAGCTGTAATGGATGAAAATAAAAAGATTAGTAAATATGAAGTTAAAGAGGGAGAAAAAAAAGATAAATATCTTGCAAAAATAAATGAGCTTGTAGAAAAAGAAATTGAATTGCCATTTGAAAAAATTCCGATTCGTGCACTTGAAAAAATGCCGATAGCTCCAAAGTTTTTAATTGATTATGTTTTTGCTGAAGATAGTGACCACCCAGCATTTAAAAAGGGTGTAAAAGAAGACTAGTAAAAAACTAAATATGTGTATATAAAATAGCCTTTTAATAGGGGCTATTTTTCTTTGTGTCTGAAACGGACCTTATTTTACAAGCCTTAAATGACAAAAAAAGTTACTAACACTTTTCTATTAACAAATTAAATGTACGTTATATAATGTATATATCGGCAGGAGAAACACATAAGACACTCGCTTCCGAAAATATTATGAAATCATTAAAAGGAGAAGTTGTTTTGAATAAGAAGTTGAAGTTGGTTATGGAGATATTAGCAAGTGAGGGTATAAAAGGTGGTATATACTTTTATAAAAAGGGTGAATGTAGTTGTTGTTATGGTTTAAATAATACTCATTATCAAATTCAAGGCAACACAGCTGGTAATCAAGGTGGAGATAGTGCTGGTAAAATAAGTTTTGAATCTGAA
>Ga0209099_1000733_pt1 | contig 37473 bp, 27 predicted proteins | sample AD_JPNHW2_MetaG_FD_184430 | JGI IMG/M metagenome (GOLD analysis project Ga0209099, IMG submission 184430) | Active sludge microbial communities of municipal wastewater-treating anaerobic digesters from Japan - AD_JPNHW2_MetaG (SPAdes) (version 2) | ecosystem: Engineered > Bioreactor > Anaerobic...
GTCTCCAGGCACGAGAAGGGCGGCGTCGATGTCCTGCCAAACACCGTCCCGCAACACGCGGGCGTTTAGGGCAAGGCGTTTTTTCAAGACTTCCAGGGCTTTGCCGGAGCTCCGCTGGTTGAGGAATCCGATTACGGCATTCACGCAAAGCAGAAACAGAATGATGATCGATTCGGTGAGGTGCCCCAGGAAGAACGCAAGAATCATGGACAGTTCGATAAGCCACGGCATTGGCCCCCAAAACTTCTTCAAGAAGGCCAGTACTGGGCTCTTTTTCTTTTCCTGGATACGGTTAGGACCGTATTCTTTAAGCCGAGAAGCAGCCACGGCCGAGCTCAAACCGCTTATTTGTGCTTCAGAAGGATTCATTTTGTTGCCTTTCTCTGTATTGCCTTGCCATTGTCTCTAAGTTGGTAAATATAAACATAAGTGGATAAATACCCTGTCAGAGAGAAAGCTTATTGTAGGTGGGGCCGGTTCTACAAGCAGGGCTGATCACAAGGGGAAAATGACCTATCGTTTACACCGCGCGGCAAGTTCTTTATTATATTCTTAAGAGGATCTTCGAATCCAGAATCGGATTCGAAGCTTGAGTCTTTCCTAAGTTCATTTAGAGAGGTAAATAGCAATGAAAGGTGATCCAAGAGTAATCGATGTGCTCAATTCTCTTTTGGCAGACGAACTCACTGCGGTAAACCAGTACATGGTTCATTCTTCTGAGTGCGACAACTGGGGCTACACTAAACTCCACAAGGCGATCGAAAAGCGCGCCATCGATGAGATGAAGCACGCAGAGAAGCTGATTGACCGCATTCTGTTCCTTGAGGGAAGGCCCATTGTGAGCAAGTACAACCCGATGAATATAGGTGGGGACGTGGCCACGATTTATGACAACGATCACGCTGCTGAGGCGGATGCAATCAAGAATTACAATGCTGCCATCGCGCTATGCGGCGACGCTCGAGACTACGCCACCCGCGAGATAATCGAGTCAATCTTAAAAGATGAGGATGCCCATATTGACGAAATTGAAGCTGTCCAGGATCAGATCAAGCAGATGGGCATCCAGGTATTTCTCTCAATGCAGGTTGGTTGATCGATTTGTTGATTTCGGCTCAACTTGAAAACGTCATAGTTTTGTAGGTGTGCGGCTGGATATCATGGTGTGTCCAGCCGTTTCTATACTCACTCTTGTGTGCAAGTTCTTATGCTAGTGCACATACTCAATGCGTCCGCCCTCGCGGCGTGGTGGACGATAGGCTGCTTGGGGGCGTGGATACCCGATGGCGACAGAAGAACAGAAGAACGGAAGACATAACCATCAGGAATTCCTATGGCCCTTGCAAGATCTTTGCCACGCGGGCCGTTGAGGGCAGAAGAGGGCGAGCCCATATAGCAGGTACCAAGGCCCAGGTCGGTTGAGGCAAGAATGATACTCTCCGCTGCGAGCGCACAGTTGGCTGCGCCATTCATGGCATCTGCCGGGGAAGTTAACAGGATGAGTGTAGGGGCTCCATAAAGTGGATTGTAGCCTGGGGTTGCTGCCTGCTGCCGCAGGAATTCCACAGGCGAATTTTTCATGCCTTCGAGCGCCGCGTCTGCAATGTCGCGCAGCAGCGTTGGCTCCTGTACTACTGAGACGAGAAAAGGTCCAGCATGAGGGGCCCTGAGCCCCGCCTGTAAAACTCTTTCAAGATCCTCATCTCGAACTTGCTCTGAACGATAAGAACGGACGCTTCGTCGTCTTTCAATTGCTTCGAGTGTTTGCATTTTTTCGATCCTTTCAAAAGGCCTTGGGGCAAAAGGCCTTGGGGGAACTTTTTGGGCGCTTGATTTGGCTCCAGCTTTTGACCCAGAAGCTGCGCCGTGCCACGTTGAGACAGCAATTGAGGAGAGCCGAGTGTACACCGGTGGTAGAATGTAGAACTGCCGCCCACTTGTGTCAACAATGTTCAACTTGGCTGGGACCCAAATCTGACTACAGTGTTGGCAGTGGGTTCGAAACGCGTTACGAGCATTGTAGCGGCCGCGAAAGAGCTTGACAGCTCCGACCTTCCAATTCAGGTCGTTGCGGTTGCCGGTGGTGATGCCGGCATTTACAGCCAACTTAAGAAGACTCGCTGGCGGATACCAGCTTTCATTTATGATTTTGTTACAGAAATGCCGTTGTTTTTGCGAGCGGCGGATTGTGTGCTTTCCAAATTCTCCATCGTGGAAAGAGCTTGGTCACTTTAGAATCTAGATGTCTGCAGTATGGAAGTGTATACACATAATAGGGTAGGCCGTCGTCAGGCCGTTTATTTTTGGTCAATGCAAATCTACAGGCTGATGACAATATGTCTCTTGTAAAGTAGATGTGCAATGCCGGTAAGCAGAACCATGATTAACGTAAACTGAAAGGCCACCAATAAGGGGCTTGCGTCGGAATACCACCACGCGGCTCCCGGAAGCTGGACGAGACCAAGCAAGATCAGGTGCAGGATATAGAGGAAAATCGGATTGCGGCCCCACCAGATAAGAAACCGCGTAACCGGTCCGTAGCTTTTGGCACGAACTTTTTCGCGCGGGGTTTCTTCTTGCTGATTCGGGACCCCTTGCACCAGGTCCTGTCTCTTCTCCCTATGAAGGTCATGCTGCGGGGATATAGCCTTCAGGAATGCCATACTTTGCAAAGTCGGCTGGCCGCTGCGCCAGGACGGTTTGGCGGTTGTCCAAAGACATGCGTTCCGTAGCCCATGGCTTCCGCGGCCAATACGAAATAACCAAAGGTAATGCCTACATCGATATCGCTGCCGTTCTTTACAACACCGCTCAAGATAAAAAGGACTGTTCCCTTTTTTGCCTGTCGTAACTGGCAGGCGTTAATCGTTAAAAAAATATAGAATTGTGTAGGCGCAAAGTCAAGCTATTTATTAGTTTTTTTGAATGATTTGTGTCAGCCTCAGCGATATGTTATCATGAGCCTTTATGAAAGAATTCTTCGAGGAACGTAAACTTCCCATAACCGACACTGAGCACCGAAAGGGCGACGACGTCTGGACCTTTCCAAAGGATTTTCGCATCGAGGAGACATGGTTCGACCATAAGAGCCGAATTCACGGCAAAGGGCACACGCTGCGCGTCATGATTCTGGCGGATACCTTGTACAAAAGGGCGCTTAAAGCCGGTTTTATTGGAACGCCAGGTGGGCATGGGCATGAGGAATCGGGCCGAATTGGCGCGTCCTACCAACTTGACGAACCTGCAATTCTTTATCGCGATCTCATGGCGGCGGCGCTCATCCATGATCTCGCGCGGCGCCACGACGGCTATTGTACCGAACACGGTCGCTGGGCTGCCGAAACCAAGCGTCCCATTGCCGAAAAGTCCTTTAGATTTTCTTTTTCCGAAAGCGAGTGGGCGTCCATCGCGGGCGCCGTCACCGTGCATTCCCGTCGGGACCCGAAGCCTCCTTCACCGTCCTACAGGCCTGGTTCACTCACCGCTCTTCTTAAAGACGCTGACGGCCTGGACCGGGTCCGGCTATACGAGGCGCCCGACCCGGCCTATTTCAGGCATCCATTCACCGCGGACTATATCGATTTTGCGTGGGAGCTTCTGGATACGCCCATATCCGAACTTGAAGAAGCTGTGGCTAACTTGAGTCTGCGGATTTGAGTTGCACTGAGCTGTCTCGTCGAGTTGTCTCGTCGAGTTGTCTTGCCGAGCGTCTCGTCGAGCAGCCTCCTCCTGAAGCCGCATGGACTTTTTTGTTGTTGCCTGGGGGAAAATACAGAGCATTGCGATAATCTACAATATAGGCGCAATTAGGGGCCTTTTTGTGTTTTCGTGCATGCGATTGTACGGTAGAATGAACACCAGGATCATCACGAATGTTTTCTATCACGCCATACCACGCCAAGTATTTTGCCTGGGATTTGACCCGCCACGCGCCCGAAGGGCTCGACCACCTGTCTATGTCCCTTTTCGACGCAAAGGTCGACCTTAACCCGCACCAGATTGAGGCAGCGCTTTTTGCATTGCGCTCTCCGCTCTCCAAGGGCGTGATACTCGCCGACGAAGTCGGGCTCGGCAAGACCATCGAGGCTGGGCTGGTCATCTGTCAATACTGGGCAGAGCGCAAACGCAGAATCCTCGTGATATGCCCTGCTTCTATCCGCAAGCAATGGGCAATGGAACTTGAGGAAAAATTCAATCTGCCCACTGTCGTTCTCGATGCAAAATCGTTAAGGCAGACATGGCATACGCCACAGGATGCTTTTGAACAACCGAGTGTCATCATCATGTCCTTCAATTTTGCTTACACAATGCGCAGCGATGTACGTGCTCAGAATTGGGATATGGTCGTAATAGACGAAGCACACAAACTGCGCAACTCGTATAGAACGCAAAACAAAATGGGACAGGCCATTCGCTGGGCACTTGAGGATCGGAAGAAAATACTTCTTACTGCAACGCCGTTGCAGAATTCGCTTATGGAACTCTATGGCCTTTCGACGCTTGTTGATGAACAGATTTTTGGCAGTCCAGAGGCTTTTCGGGCGCGTTATGGCAATGGGAATGCGGATCTGGCGCAGTTACGTCATCGCCTTTCTGCATTTTGTACCCGTACTCTGCGCAGGCAGGTGAGCGAGTACATCCGCTATACCGAGCGCCATGCGCTTACCCAGCCTTTTAAGCCAAACGACGAAGAGCAAGATTTCTACGAGGCCGTTTCCGACTTTTTGCGGAGAAAAGACAGCTACGCGTTGCCAAAAGCCCAGCGGCACCTTACTTCCTTGATACTTCGTAAACTTCTTGCTTCGTCGACCAGGGCTATTGGAGCGACGCTTGGCATGCTACTCGCCCGTCTTGAGCGCTTACGGTCGATCAGCCAGACTGATAACGCGATCACCGACGATCCTCAGCTTGCGGATCGGTTGCTCGCCGGCCAGGACATGGAAAGTGACCTTGCCGACAGTAACCATGAAATCGATGCTGTCGCTGATCTTGATGCCTCGGCAGAAAGTGCAACTAAAGAATCTGTCGACATGGTGAGGCTCAGTAACGAAATCATGTTACTACATAGCCTTATTCAAAGCGCGCAGCACATTACGGAAGATACTAAGTCGAAAGCGCTACTTACCGCACTTAATTTAGGTTTTGCGCAGATGCAAACCTTGGGGGCTGCACGCAAGGCTGTTGTCTTTACTGAATCAAGGAAGACACAAGCCTATCTCAAATCTTATTTGGAAGCGCATGGCTACGCCGGTCAGGTTGTCACCTTTAATGGCTCGAATAGCGACTCAGAATCCATCGATATCTATACGAAGTGGCTTTCGGCCAACCTCGACTCTGGCCGAGCAAGTGGCTCGCGGGAAATTGACATGCGCACGGCGCTTATCGAACATTTTCGCGACCACGCGACGCTTATGGTCGCAACGGACGCTGCTGCGGAAGGTATCAATCTGCAATTCTGTTCGCTCGTCGTCAATTACGATTTACCATGGAACCCGCAACGAGTTGAGCAACGCATTGGACGTTGTCACCGTTATGGACAGCAGTACGACGTTGTCGTTATCAATTTTCTTAACGAGCGCAACGAGGCCGACAGGCGTGTCCTTGAGTTGCTCACCGAGAAATTCAAGCTGTTCGATGGCGTGTTTGGCGCTTCGGACGAAGTCTTGGGCACCGTCGAGTCTGGCGTGGATTTTGAAACCCGTATCTTCGAGATTTATCAGGAATGTCGTACAAGCGAGGAAATAGATGCCGCCTTCTGCGCGTTACGGGACGAGCTGGACGCGCAGATCCAGTCGCGTCTAGAGGATACTCGCCACAAGCTCCTTGAATACTTCGACGAAGATGTCCACGAACGTCTGCGCCTGCGGCTTGAAGATGCTCAGGCACAGTTGGACCGGATGGGGAGGCAGTTTTGGCAGCTTACGCAGTGGGCGCTCGCAAATAGCGCTCGATTCTACAATGAACAACTCATTTTTGACCTTGAAAAATCGCCTTCCCCTCATATTGCGCGCGGTCGTTACCATCTCGTAAGAAAACCGAGCGACACGAAGCAGCCTGAATGGGCATATGAGACCGATCGTTTTCTCTATAGAATCTCTCATCCACTTGGTGAGTATGTCATCGGGAAGGCAAAAAACGCAGATTGCCCGCCAGCCGAAATTATTTTCGACGTGACTCATCACCCGACCAAACTGAGCATGGTAGAGGCGCTAAAAGGTGAGGCAGGTTATCTCGCGCTTCAGAAACTCGTCATCGAATCGTATGAGCAGGAGGAATACCTGCTTTTTTCTGGCTTTATCGATGATGGCAAGCCACTCGATCAGGAGACCATGGAAAGATTCTTTCTCTGCGAAGGAAAGGTACTTGGACCGGCTATCATTTCTCCACATGTTCAGGATCACCTTGCTCAAGAAGCGGAGCGCTGTGCCACAGCTACAATTAATCGATCATTGGAAAGGAACAATCAACATTTTCTTGAGGAATGCGACCGACTCGACCACTGGGCGGACGACATGGTCAATGCCGCAGAGAAGGCACTTTCCGACACCAAGGAACAGCTCAAAGCCCTCAGGCGACAGTCTCGACAAGCTGTAACACTGCAAGAACAACACGAAATTCAACAGAACATTGCAAAGCTCGAGCGTCAGCGGCACCGTCAACAGCAAGAAATCTTTAAAGTAGAGGACGAGATCATGACGAAGCGCGATGCCCTTATTGAAGCACTCGAAGAGCGCCTCAAGCAAAAAACCGCGGCTGAGCCGCTTTTTACCATCCGTTGGGTTGTGAAATGACCCATTTCATGAGAGGATATGGACATGAATCAGAAATATGGAAAACTGAAAGGTCTTCTGCAGGAACTTTTCCAGCTCGATCAACCAGACCTCGACTTTGGCATTTATCGCATTATGCACGCCAAGAGCGCGGAAGTGACGAAGTTCCTGGACGAGGAGCTTTTGCCACAAGTGGAGGCGGCTTTTGCGCAGTACAAGACTGCCGATAAAAGCGAGCTTGAGGCTCAGTATAGGCGCGCCATCGAGCAGGCAAGGGAACTCGGTTTCCCTAATCCGGAGGAAGCGCCCAAGGTCAAGGAACTTAAAGAGAAGCTCAACACTGTTGCGGTGGACACGAGTGCGCTTGAGAGCGAGGTGTACGACCATCTGTATAGCTTTTTCAGGCGCTACTATTCGGAAGGTGATTTTCTTTCCAAACGTGTCTACAAACCCGGCGTATATGCCATTCCGTACGAAGGCGAAGAGGTCAAGCTCTACTGGGCCAATTACGATCAATACTATATCAAAACGAGCGAGTATTTGCGGGACTATGCATTCAGGTTGCGCCCAGAGAATACGGCCAATCCGATGCGCGTGCATTTTAAGCTTGTCGATGCTGCAGAGGGCGAGCACGATAATGTAAAAGAAGTGCAGGGCAAAGAGCGAAAGTTCAAACTGGCTCTAGACAGGCCTGTGTCGCGCGAGTCCGGAGAGCTTGTCATCCATTTTACCTATGAACCAGCGGAAGCAAAACAAAAGGACTTGAACGCCGCCACCGAAGCGGCGATTCTGGCGTTGGATGATCCTGCAATTATTACATGGATAGAGCTGCTCGGGCGCAAGTATCGCCGCGCGGACGGTACGGAGTCTGACAATACCTGGTTGCGTGTCCATCTCGACCGCTACACCGCGCGCAACACCTTCGACTATTTCATTCATAAAGACCTCAAGGCTTTCCTTAGCCGCGAGCTCGATTTCTATATCAAGAACGAAGTAATGCACCTGGACGATATCGAGAGCGAGAGCGCGCCCAAAGTAGAGCAGTATCTTTCCAAGATCAGGGTAATCCGCACCATCGCAGGAAAAATTATCGATTTTCTTGCGCAGCTTGAGGACTTTCAAAAAAAGCTGTGGCTCAAAAAGAAATTCGTCACTGAAACGAGCTGGTGCGTGCGCATCGGTATTGTCCCCAAAGAATTCTATCCTGAAATTGCCGCGAACGAGGCACAGTGGGAAGAATGGAAGGCTCTGCATGGTCTGGAAGGAGAGGTCTTTGCGTTCAAGAGTGGCGACTTATTCTCTTCGCAAGCAGTGCCTGGCACGGTCGAGTTCTTGTCGGCCTATCCAACGTTGATGATCGATACGCGCCATTTCAGCGCCGATTTTACCGCACGCCTTCTCGACGCGTTGGGCGACATCGATGAGCAAACTGATGGCGTCCTCGTCCACAGCGAGAACTTTCAAGCGCTAAACCTAATGCAGCGCAGATATTGCGAGAAGATAAAGTGCGTGTATATCGATCCACCATACAATACTAGCAACGATGGCTTCGTGTACAAAGACAATTACCAGCATTCGAGCTGGATGAGCATGATTTACGACAGGATAAGGAATGAACATGGTTTGCTTAGTGACAAGGCATTGTTTTTCTGTTCAATTGATAGTATTGAATGCAATAATCTATACGGTGTATTGAATAGCGTCTTTGGGGAGGAAAATCTCGTTGAACAATTAGTTATTAAGAATAAGGCAGGTTCAGGCGCAAAGCCAAAAGGATTCATATCAGTACATGAATACATTGCTTGCTATGCAAAAGATCTTTCCAGAATTATGTCTATTGGCAGTCTACAGGAAGATTCTTCGCTATTTCGCTACAGGGACGAAGAATTTGATACGAGAGGCCCTTATGGAACATGGGCCCTTGCCACTACCAGCATGGATAGCCGGCCTAATCTGAGATTTCCGATCCATCATAATGGTGAAGATATATGGCCCAAAAAGCAATGGCTTTGGTCAAAGGACAGAGTAGAACAAGCATTAAGAAAAAACGAATTGGTTTTTAATAAAATGAAGGATGGATCCTGGTCTGTACGATTCAAACGTTACTTACGAGATACTAATGGTAATATTAACCTCTCTACACCTCTCTCTTTATTAATAGGCCCATATACTCATGAGGGTACGAAAGAAATTCAAAGCTTATTTAACTCTCAAGTTCTTTCATTTCCAAAGCCTGTCAAGTTGATCCAAAAAATTATAGCTCTTAAGGTAAACGGAATGAGTGAGGACGAGGTACAGGTCCTTGATTACTTTGCCGGTTCCGGCACGACTGGCCACGCGGTCATCAATCTCAATCGCGAAGATGGTGGCAAGCGCAAGTTCATCCTAGTCGAGATGGCGGATTATTTCGACACGGTGCTGCTGCCTCGACTTAAGAAGGTAACCTTTACCCCAGAATGGAAAGAAGGCAAGCCAAAGCGTCTCGCCACCACAGAAGAAACCGAGCGCAGCCCGCGCATGTTCAAGGTGATTCGGCTCGAATCGTATGAGGACACGCTCAACAACCTGGAATTGCAGCGGACACCAGAGCAGGAAGACGCGCTTTTCTCTACTGAGGCACAAGGGCCTGGCAACTTGAAAGAACAATACATGTTGAATTACATGCTCGATGTTGAATCGCGGGGTAGCCAATCGCTCCTCAATATCGATGCGTTCAAAGATCCGCTTTCGTACACGCTCAAAGTAAAGCGCCCAGGTTCCGACGAAAGCCAGGATACTACCGTCGATCTCATGGAGACCTTTAACTGGCTCATTGGGCTCACTGTAAAGGAAATGTCTGCGCCGCAGCGCTTCGATGCGTCGTTCGAGCGCGATAGCGAAGGTAGGCTCAGACTGAAAGATTGGCTCCGCCCCGTACAAAGTGGACGATGGTGGATCCGCACCATCCGAGGCATACTGCCTGACGATAACCAAGAGGCACTTGTTATCTGGCGTAACCTTCCTAGCACTCCAGAAGAAGACAACCTCATCCTCGACGAATGGTTCAAGAAGTCCGATTACTCCACCAAAGAAAAGCTGCCAAACTACATCTATGTGAATGGCACCAACAACCTCGAGAACATTCGCCTGCCCAACGCCACCTGGAAAGTCCACCTCATCGAGGAAGACTTTAAGAAGTTGATGTTCGAGATGGAGGAGAGACTATGATGCCGGTTAAGTACCATGAAGGCAAATTCCCTCCACAAAGTATGGATTGGCAGCGACTCATTCCCTTTCTAGGACCAGCAGCTGCTTCGCTTGCTCGCTACGACGGCATGCTCGCTGCAATACCCAACCCAGAAGTGCTCTTGTCGCCACTTACTACCCAAGAAGCTGTGCTCTCTTCAAGAATAGAGGGAACGCAGGCAACCATGGGTGAGGTTCTCGAGTTTGAGGCAGGGCATGAACCTGTTTCCAATGAACGACGTGAAGATATTCACGAAATACTCAATTATAGGGCTGCCATGAAACGAGCTGAGGATCTTCTTAAGGTTCTTCCCTTTTCTTTGCGAGTTATACGAGAAGCTCATGTAGTGCTCCTTGAGGGAGTTAGAGGCCAGAACAAAGCTCCGGGAGAATTCCGCAGAATACCAAACTGGATAGGTCCTCCTGGTTGTACCATGGAAAACTCACATTACATTCCTGTATCAGCCGAAAAACTACCCGAGTTCATGGGAAAGTGGGAGAGTTTTGTATATGCGCCATATCCTGATGTCCTAGTGCAGCTTGCCCTTATGCATGCAGAATTCGAGGCGCTCCATCCTTTTTTGGATGGCAACGGTAGACTTGGAAGGATGATGATACCTCTTTATCTCTGGCAGCGTGGGATGATTCAAAGGCCTATGTTCTATATCAGTGCATACTTTGAAGCTCATCGAGATCAATATTACGACAGACTTCTTGCTGTCTCCCGGGATGACGACTGGACTGGGTGGTGTGAGTTTTTTCTTGCAGCCATTAAGATTCAGGCAGAAGACAATCTAAAAAAAGCACAGGATATCCTAAAGCTATATGAAGAAATGAAAAACAGAATCCCACAGTTGACTCATTCTCAATTTGCTATTCGGGCTTTGGATTGGTTATTCAGCCAGCCAATATTCAATCGTTCTGCATTCATTGATTCCTCGGAAATACCAAAACCGACCGCGCATCGTATTCTGTCTGTTTTGGAAGAAAACAACATACTCAAGGTTTTAGTACCTGGTAGTGGTAGACGTTCGGCAGTCTTGGTTTTCCCAAAGCTTCTCAACATTGCTGAAGGCAAAGAGATTGTTTGATGCTCATATATTACTGACAAAGATTTTTGTGTCTCATAAAATCGATTTTGTGAGACACAAGGCTTATTGTTGTGACTATATGAGACACAAGCGCGGCGAAGGTGTACCATTGATCTTATAGAGGAGCAAAGAGCTTTCTGGGCGTAAGCCAGAGTATCGACTTATCGATGACAGCTATTCGATAAGGGTATCTGCCCAAAGCGCTTCCAGGAATACCTTGACTGGAAGGATTTCAATACCTTCTGAAAGGCGCGGCTCCGGAGCTTGACAGACCAGAATGCGATGTTTGAAGGTGCCTTCATCTGCAATAGCGATGAGCCCTTTGAGATGGCGGTGCTGTGGTAATTCAGCCGCCTTGACTTCTATGGCGATTTCGTCTCCAACGATGAAATCAACTTCTTTTTTGTCTTGCGTTCTCCAGAAGGTCAGCGGCCTATCATCGCGATGGTAATCGAGCCATGCGCGAAGTTCTTCATAGATGAAATGCTCGAATACATTACCGTATTCATCGGTGCCTGGAGCAATCGATTGAATTCCTGCAAGCGCATTCCTCACTCCGATATCGAAGAAATAGCACTTCCCGGTCGAGGCTGGTTTACGCTTCTTACCGCCCTTCCATGGTTCGAGCATTTCGCCAATGAGCGTATCGCTCAGGACCGAGAAATATTCGCGCACCGTGCGAGCTGGAACCGCGGCATCCGAACTCCAGGCTTCAAAATTGACTTGCTTTCCGGAGTAGAGTGCTGCGCTGTGCAAGAACCTTGAAAAAGCGTCGAGCCTTCGCGCTGCGCCTTCCGCCGCTATTCCTTCCTTAAGATAGGTTCCCGAATATGCTTTGAGGTCTTGCCATGGCTCATCGGAATCATAGATGGCGGGGAGGCTTCCAAAAGTGAGTATACGCCCTAAATCATAGTCGCCTATCTCGGCAGAAACCAAAGGATGAAGCCGAAGCACTCGTGCCCTACCGCCAAGCAGATTGATACCGGCTCTGCGCAATTTTCTTGCACTCGACCCAGTGAGAATGAAGCAAAGCTGTTTATCTTTGTTAATGGAAACGGTATACAATGACTTTACAAAATCCGCAACCATGCTGCGGATTTATTGCATTTTTACGCATAATATATGCTGATTTTCTGTAATTTTCCGCAATAGAAGCGCAAAGGTAAACGGAATCGCAGCACGGCTCCAGACTGCTGCGGAAAGTTGAGCAGACCATCTGCGTCATTGACTTCAACGGCTTATAGAGTAAGATGACCCCTAGTAAGGATGTAATGATGGCACAAAGAAGAAGACAGGCGAGAAATGGCAATAATCATGCGCAAGTGCCATTTAGCCAGAAACTTATACTTAACCAGTGGATTCTCTCTCTCTTCAATGTCACGAGTTTTGAGAAGCTCGCGGACTGCTTGCGCGACGAGGGCTTGGAGGGGCTCAACGAAAACAATGTCTCACACTTCCACGAGGCATTGGTGAGTCGCTTTTCCAACCTGAAACAGTTGCCCACAGAATTGCTGCTCGAATACGATCAGAATATTGTGCACCACACGGAGCGCCTGAGCGAACAGCGGGTACTCCACGGAGAGAAGCCGATTGTTTGGAAGTACTTTCAATATCTGTCATTGCTTTTTACTGAAATCTATCTGGACCGATACTTTGCCGATCCAAAAGGGCTACTTGCAGAGATCAATCAGTGTATCGAACGCTATAATGCGAGCTCCGATGGCCAGGCCCAGGAAGATGCCGACAAGCTCACTTCATTTGATCTTTCCGCCGACGCCAAGACCCAGCTCAATAAAATCAGTTTTTGGATGGCGACGGGCAGCGGGAAGACGCTCATCATGCATGCCAATATCCTCCAATACACCTACTACCTTGAAAAATACGACAGACGACGGGATATCACCCATATCATTTTGCTCACCCCCAATGAGGGACTTTCTCAACAGCACCTGCGCGAATTTGCGCGCTCCGGTATAGAGGCCGACATCTTTCAAAAAGAAGGTAGCTCACTCTTTGTAGGGCATAAGGTCGAAATCATTGAGGTTACGAAGCTTCGTGAAGATTCTGGAGAAAAGACCGTCGCGGCCGAGTCTTTCCTTGGTAATAACCTCGTACTTGTCGATGAAGGCCATCGTGGCGCCTCGGGAGGCGGCGAGGGCGCCTGGATGAAATATCGCAACAAAATCTGCGAAAACGGCTTTTCTTTTGAGTATTCGGCAACTTTTGGCCAGGCGGTAAAAGGCGATCGTGACCTTGTGGACCAATACGCCAAGAATATCCTTGTCGATTATTCGTATCGGTACTTTTATGAGGACGGCTTTGGCAAGGACTATCAGATTCTCAATTTGGACGAAGAGACCGAGCGCGGCCATCTCGAACTCTACCTCACGGCGTGCTTACTCACCTTTTGTCAACAACTCAAGCTGTATAAAGACGAAGCTTCCGTATTGCGTCCTTTCTTAATAGAAAAACCGCTTTGGGTGTTTGTCGGTAGCAGTGTCACAAAAACACTCTCCTCCCGTGATGCGAGCGATATTGTCGACATTCTGAAGTTCTTTGCGCGGTATGTACGCGACAGGAAGGACTCGATCCAGCGTATCCATGAGGTACTCACGCGCGGGCTTGTGGCTGCCGATGGTCGTAATATCTTTCAACGTCGCTTTGCCTATCTCAACACACGCGGCCTTTCCGCCGAGGCAGTCTTTGACGAGACACTTGCAATGATTTTCAATGCGCCTAAAGGCGGGCTTCTCTATTTGGAGAATCTGAAAGGCGCCGAGGGAGAAATTGCACTGCGTTTAGGAGCCGAGAATGAGGCTTTTGGCGTTATCAATGTCGGTGACGATGTAAGCCTTCTCAAACTCTGTGCCAAGAACGGCCTCGAGACGGGAGAGCGCGAATTCTCAGGCTCGCTTTTTCAGACCATCAATGACCGAGATTCGCCTGTTAACCTTCTCATTGGGTCGAAAAAATTCACCGAAGGTTGGTCGAGCTGGCGCGTTTCTACCATGGGACTTATGAACGTCGGCAAAGGCGAGGGCGCACAGATTATTCAGCTTTTTGGCAGAGGCGTTCGCTTAAAAGGCTACAACTTGAGCTTAAAGCGCAGTTCTGCGGTAGAATTGCCGCCCGATCTTGCCCGCCCGCAGCATCTTGGAGCGCTGGAAACGCTTAGCATCTTTGGTATACACGCCAACTACATGGCGCAATTCCGCGAATACCTCATGGACGAAGGACTTTCTCCGGACAAAGAACAGGAGGAGATTCTTCTGCCAGTCATAAAGCAGGACCAACTGCCTCGTCTCAAAATGGTACGGCTCCAAAAGTCCATTAATGGTATCCAAACTGACTTTGGCGATGCCTTCCGTAGGGCTGCTCCCATACCGACACTATGTAGGCCTGACACTTCAATCGATCCAGCATTTGAATGGTTTCTTAAGAACAAAATCGTGATCAACTGGTACCCGAGAATTCAAATGATGAGAGCGCCAGACATAGCTGAGCGGCAAATGCAATACCAGCCCAACGAAGCTCACCTGACGGCACAGCACGTTACATTTCTAAATCTGGACGCGCTCTATTTCGAGCTTGAGCGTTTCAAAGCCGAACGAGGCTGGTTCAACCTCAACATTCCACGCTCCGTCATCGGCGAACTCCTTGTGGATCCGTCGTGGTATACCTTACTCATTCCAAAGGCCGAACTTGCATTTGGTTCGTACGACCGCGTACGTACCTGGCAAGAGATTGCGCTCGCGCTCTTAAGGAAATATGTACAGCACTTCTATACCTTCCAAAAGCAAAAATGGGAGTTACCGCATCTTGAAGTACGCTACTTGGAGGATTCCGATCCCAATTTATTGGGTGTGGGAGAAAAACCCAGCGATCCCTATTACCGTGTCACGGTAAACAAGTCAGACCAGGAACTCATCGCAAGTCTACAACAGTTGAAGGAGAGAATTGAAAATCGTTCTGAAACCGATTGGAATTTCCGGACCTTGGATGCGATCTGGTTTGCGGGCCACCTTTTTCAGCCGCTCTTGATAATCGATGCCGATAGACCGGGATCTACCGCTGAGAAAGGTGTGGCGGATTATCTCAAATTGGAGATCAGCCCTGTACCCCTCAACAGGGGCGAAGGTCAGTTTGTGCGCGATATTAAGGAGTTCTATACAAGAGAGAAAGCGAAAGGCGATGTCGGTTTTTTTGCACACCGAGAGCTTTTTATGTTGCGCAACTTGAGTAAGGGCAAGGGTGTAGGCTTTTTTGAAGCAGGAAACTTCCATCCAGACTTCATACTGTGGCTTGTCGATGCGGACGGCCGCCAGCACGTGCGCTTTGTGGATCCGAAAAGCATTAGACAAATGGAGTTTGAAGATCCAAAGATTGACTTTTATAAGAGCATCAAAGACGTTGAAGCTCGTCTTGCCGATCCCGACCTAACCCTCGACTCGTACATTCTTTCAGATACATCCTCCGCAGACATGGAGTACCGCTGGAAGCCAGTCAAAAAGGCTCAAATGCTGGAACACCACGTTGTTTTCTTGTACGAGGATAAAGAGCACTACCTAGAGACGATTCTGACAGACAAGAGGGAAGATTTCCATCCACAAGCATAACGTAGCAAACACTTAGCTCTCGCCATAGTTAAAGGTCAAAACTTAAGGATGTGCCACTATAAAGATGTGCCAGCATAGGGATGTGCAAGAAGGTTCAGTCCAGCTTCTTACTTGTCCCGTCGCGGTAATACTCGTACAGCTCCACAGCATCCATATCTTCTCTGCTCGTAACAACGACAAAGGTGCTCGCTGCGGGATGATCGGGGTTCTCATCGACCCACGTGCCGCTGTTTGCGTAGTATTTTCCTTCAGCATCGAGAAGCTTCCTCGCTCGCGGCAATCCTGGCATAGAAATAGCCCGGCGGGAGGATAGACGGTGCGTCACCTGTTATCTCTTTGTTTGAGACGCTGTCGGGCGCGGAAAAGACATCATATCTGTGTCCATGCTCGATTACAATCTCGTCCCGGATTCCGGTCACGCACTTCCCTAATCCATTGACATCTCTTGCCTGGTTAATCCCGGGGAGAGCCCTGTCCAATATATCGCCTTCCAAGGTCATGTCATGATTACCGGGTTCATAGGTCAGCTTTATGCCTTTTGCCATCAGGGCATTGAGTTCATCAAAAACCGCCTGATTGTTCTTTACGATCTGATCTTTACGATCTGATCTTTACGATCTGATCTTTACGATCTGATCTTTACGATCTGATCTTTTCTCGCGTCCTGGGTTGTCCATAATGCCGAGGAACTTAAGGATGCGCTGCTTTTGGTCTGTGCTGGCCCATCCAACCAAAGGCTTGTAGCGCTGCAACTGCAAGCAGGAATAGAACTATCGATTTTCTCACTCACGCATCTGTGGATTGTTGCGGTCCAGGCGGCTCGAGTCGAGCATCCACTTGGGGTAGAGCCGCGGCGGGACGCTCAAGTCGTCCAGCGCCTTGATCTCTTCGTCGGAAAGCTGCCACTCTACGGTCTTGAGATTGTCTTGTAGCTGCTCGGGTTTGGTTGCACCGACAAGGACGGAGCTCACCGCAGGTTTTCGCAATAGATAGTTGAGGGAAACTTGTGCAGCGCTCACACCGCGCTCGGTTGCAATGCGCTGCACCTCGTCCAGAATTGCATAGGCTTTGTCGTCATCAAACTGAATGAAATTGCGGGTTTCCTTGCTGCGGCGAGCATCCGCGGGGCCCTTGCCGCCGCGGGGATACTTACCCGTCAGAAAGCCGGCAGCAAGCGGCGACCATGGCGTGAGGCCGAGCCCCTGATCCTGGCAGAGCGGCACAAGCTCGATCTCGACGTCACGCGCAACGAGCGAATAATACGCCTGCAGCGACACAAACTTTTCCCAATCGTGCTTTTCGGAAATCGACAGCGCCTTCATGAGTTGCCATGCGAAATAATTGGAGCAGCCCAAGTATCGCACTTTCCCTTGATGCACAAGATCGTTCAATGCGGAGAGTGTCTCTTCGAGCGGCGTCATAAAATCGAAGCTGTGCACAATGTAGAGGTCGATGTAGTCCGTGCCGAGCCGCTTGAGGCTTTTTTCGCAGCTTTCCATGATGTGGCGCCTGCTTAAGCCAACATCGTTGATTTCGGGACTCATGCGACCGCGCACCTTTGTGGCGAGCACCACACGGTCGCGCTTTCCTTTCAGCGCCTTGCCCAGAAGTTGTTCGGATTGACCAAACGAATAGACATCCGCGGTGTCGAAGAAATTGATACCTGCGTCGAAGGCGATATCTACAAGCCGCTTGGCAGCTGTTTCGTCCAGGCTTCCAACATTGGCCCAGGAGCCCGCGCTACCAAAACTCATGGTGCCTAAGCACAACTCAGAGACCAAGAGCCCCGATTTCCCTAATTGACGATATTGCATGCCTGTTGCCTCGTTTTATCACTTAGTAACTCTGTCGCAGAGTCATTTACCCAGAAAGGTCGAACCACGTATCACAAGATTTGGTTTGAGCGTGTACGTCATTGCGCCAGGCGAATTCTCACGCTCGTCTATGAGACGCGTAAGTAAAGTGAATCCAAAATTGACTATCTGCCCTACTGGTTGGGCCACGCTCGAAAGGGCAGGATACACAGCCCTGGCAAGTGGTGTATCGTCAAAGCCACACACAGCCATTTCGTCTGGTATGGAAACGCCTAAATCGTGCAACGCGTGGTACGTACCGACCGCTGCAAGGTCGGTCTTGGCAAAAATGCAATCGAACTGTCTAATACTTTTTTCATCATAGTTATCCAGCAAAGCCTGACGTGTATCGAAAATATAGCGCGAATCCCATCCATCGACATCTAAATCTGAAATTGAAAAATTCGTAAGACTTTCTGTCTCGACGTAAGAACGGAAGCCACAGAATTTTGCGTCCTTGGGCGGCCCGATGAGCAGGCATGAATGTTTCCCGATCTCTTTGAAATGTTCGGCAACCTGCCTGCCACCTTCTTCGTGGTTGATTCCGATACTTGGACACAAACCTGTCTGCTGCGTAATGACAACCGTCTTCAGACTTTCAACACAGGTCTTGAGAGGAGTCATGTCGGTACTACATGGGATGAATATGACACCGTCTACGTGCTTACCGATGAGATCTTCGACGATCGAGTATTCGGTGGCTGGCGTTGCATTCGAACTGCGAAGCAAGAGGTCATATCCCCGCTGCGCACAGACTCCTTCGAGTTTTTCAATGATGTCGACAAAAAAAGGATGAGAAATACTTGGAACGACGCACGCGATGATTCCCGAACAATGAGTGGCTTCGCTTTTTGCAGGTCTTACAACCTTGAGCCCCAGCGATTCTGCAAGCTTCCATACTTCAGCTTTTCTTTGTGCCGAAATGGTCGGACTATTGTGCAGGGCCCGTGAAACAGTCGAAGGTGATACGCCGAGTTGAGCTGCCATTTCTGATATGGTTGTGCGCTGTTTCATAGGCCAACAGTATACTTCTTTCCAGTTTTCGGCAATTGCTATTCCTTTACCGCCGAGCTCATGACAGATGCAATAAAATACCGTTGGAAGGCCAAATAGAAGATTAGCACAGGAAGCATCATAAGTACCGATCCTGCCATGGCAAGGTTCCAGAGTATCGTGTCCGACCCGAAAAAGGATGCAATCGCTACAGTTATTGGCCTGTAATTATCAGTGCTTACTGACAGCAATGGCCAAAGGTATTGATTCCACATACTCATACCCTGAAGTATTGCGACGGTGGCAAGGGCCGATTTGTTGAGCGGCATGTAGATTTGTAGATAGATGCGAAAAGGTCCTGCACCGTCTATCAGCGCTGCTTCTCCAATCGAACTGGGCACTTGAGAGAAAAACTGGTAAAAGAAAAAGATGAAAAGCGGGCTTGCAACAAAGGGTAGCACCTGAACAAAGTAACTGTCCGAGATACCAAGATTCAGGACTTCATACAACATGGGAAGCATGATTGTTTCCATAGGTATGATGTAAAGCGCAGTTATCCCTGCGAGAAGGAGTTTCTTGCCTCTAAACCTGCCCTGGTACAGAACAAACGCCGCCATGCTGCTGACGACGATGGTCAGCACAACGGTCAACACCAAAACTATGGTCGAGTTAAGAAGGTACCGTAGGAAAGGCGTCATTGAATCCGGACTAAGTACCTCAACAAAGTTCTGTAAGGTTGGCTTTGTCACAATAAATGCCTTCCAACTTCCTGCGTCTGCCAGAATTTCCTGACGTGTGCCTTTCAAGCTTGATGCAAAAAGTATTATAAGAGGAGAAATTATGAGCAAAGACAGTACCGTTAAAACAAGCGTTCTGACCGTGTCTGCAACTCTTCGTCTACTCATACTTTTGCCTCCGTGGGATCATTTTGCGTAAGCCTGGAGAGGCTAAAGTAAATCACCACGACCAGGACAAAGAGTATGATTGATGCAGCAGATGCTTTGCCGATGTTCTGGATCACAAAACCGGTTCTGTAAATGTAGTGCACAAGCGTATTGGTGGAATTCTGCGGGCCACCTTGCGTTAGAATATTGACTTGAGTAAAAAGTTGAAGCGCCTGAATGGTGGTAATGATCAGGACAAAAACGTTTGTCTGGTATAGGCTTGGCCACGTAATCGAGGTAAAGCGCTTCCAGCCGTGGACGCCGTCCATTGCGGCAGCCTCGTAGAGCTCGACAGGAATATTCTGTAGCCCTGCCATATAGATGACCATTTGAAAGCCATATGCCTGCCATGCGGAAAGAAGGGTTATGGAAAGAAGTGCAGTCTTGGGATTCCCAAGCCATTCGACTGGCTGAGCCATTCCAAAGCTAACGATCTTGAGAAGACTGTTGAGCACGCCTGACGGGAATTGAAACATTGTTGACCAAATAACACAGACGACAACCATGGGTGTTATGTAGGGAAGAAAGAATGCACCCTGAAAAAGGCGTTGCCTCTTCTTCTGACCATTAAGCAGAATAGCACTGAGCAAGGCAAATCCACACTGTAGCGGAATTACCATGGCAGTAAAGAAGAGAACATTCAGGAATGCGCGCCAAAATTCGGCGTCTTTCAGGATTGTTTCAAAATTTCGTAATCCGACGAATTTTGTGGGAATTGGACCAGGAAGGAGGCGCTGATTAGTAAAAGACAGACCAATCGAAATAAAAAATGGTACAACAAGAAAAAGAACGAGCAACACAAGTGCCGGTGTAATCATGGCAGCCATAATAAGGGAGTCTGAACTGAGCCTTTTCGTCTTCATTTTCCAAGCCCCTTCGGTTTAAAATTTCTACATCGAAATTTCTGCAAAGAGCCCCACCCGAGCGAGTGGGGCCCATCTACACTAGAACGTTGCAAAACCCAATTCGCAAGAGGGAAGTGTTTCCCCAAACGAATCAGTCACCAAAGGGTGGATATCCATCGTGGTCTAGAGAATCCTGATCTATGAGGGCAGCCGCCTTGGAAAGCTCTTGCTTGGGATCGGCGCCACTCAAGATGTTGTCAAAGGCAGTTTGGAAAGCGGTCGTAATAACTGGATAGCCAGGATAGGTAGGCCTCGGTACAGCGACGTTTGCCTGATCGAAGGCGACTTTCATCTTGGTCGGGTCTGTGTAAGCAGGGAGCACACTTGCCCAAGATTTTAACCCAGGATACACACCGGGCAGTTCCTTAGCGAATTGTTTGTCATTGGCAAGATAATTGATGAATTTTGCTGCAGCTTTTGGATTTTTTGCATAGCGGGTTATGCCCCAAATCCAGGTACCGTTAGGAGACTTGACGCCTTTTCCAAAGTTAGGAAGGGGAATCGCCACAAGGTCGTCCTTCATGGTTGGATATGCTTCGCTCCAATACCAGTTGCCACCCCATGCAAGGGCTGCCTTGTCTTTGTCGCGGTAGAGGGCGTTAGTACCGGATGAAGACGGAACAACGTATCCCTTCTTAACCCAACTCTGAATCTCAGTGGCAGCCGCAACGCTTTCTGGCGAATCGAGCGCGCCCTTGGCCTTCCAAGTGGTGGTGTCGATCAACTTGCCGCCAAAGGATTCAAAAACTGGCTGGAAAGCGTAGGTGGCCCATTCCGTTTTGATGCCATAGGCCCTAAACATATCCAATGGCCACTTTACATCGGGGAGTTTTGCGAGTTTTGCAAGAGCGTCATCGAATTCATCTTTGGTCCACGCGTCCTTGATACCAGTTGGAATGCGTACTCCTGCAGCTTTAAGAAGTTTCTTGCTTCCAAAAAGCAGGACGGTGCTATCAGCATTGCCAAACGCATATAGCTGACCATCGATTGGATAGGTGCCTTGTGCACGGCTGGAAGGCGTAAGATCGTCTAATACCTTTTGGTCCAGAAGCCCTGTCAGGGGGACGAGATAGCCATTCCAAACAAAATTGGCAAGGAAAGGCGCGTCGAGCTGCATTACGTCTGGCACTCGCTTTGAAGCGACCGCTGCGGTAAATTTCTCAAAATACACATCGTGGGGCACAAACATGGGCTCAACCTGGATCCCGGTGTCTTTTGTAAAGCGATCGAACATCGCTTTAAAGGCCTTGCCTTCGTCGCCAGTGGCTTGAAACATGACCGTAATCTTTTGCTGTTGTGCAAAAGCGCCTGCGAGGGCAACGGTGATCAAGAGGACGGCTAACAGCTTTTTCTTCATTGTCTACCTCCTACGCAATACTATGCACTGAATTATGCAAAATTGCATAAACATGTGCTTTTAAATGCAATACTAAATGCCGATTAAAGATATGTCAAGGCATAAAATGTCGATGTTGCATTAAATGTGCAAGGATTGCTGAAAAAGTGTTGACAATTTGTGCAAAATTGCATTATACATAAGTACCGTACAAAGGAGAAAGTCTATGAGTGACAGTCTTGACCGTGACGAGAACCCGGGCACAAACCCTGAATTCAGAGGCCGTTTTCACTTTTCATCGCCACGGGGCTGGATGAATGATCCAAATGGTTTTTCCTACTTTGGCGGGATGTATCATCTCTTTTATCAGAACAACCCTTTTGACAGCCTTTGGGGGCCAGTTCACTGGGGACATGCGGTTTCCTCTGACCTTATTGCGTGGACGAATTTGCCTTTGGCCCTTGTACCGGACAAGCCGTATGATGCACAAGGGTGTTGGTCAGGCTCCGCCGTCACCCATCAGGATAAACATGTTTTGCTTTACACCGGGTTTTCTGAGAAGACTGTGAGTGAAGATTCGCCCCATGAAAATGATGAAAAAGATGGCAAAGTACTGAGGCAGCAAGTGCAATGTTTGGCGTTTGGCGATGGGGAGCGTTACCAAAAATACGAATTCAACCCCGTTATTTCTGCAGAGTTGCTTCCACCTGACTCGAATAAAGAAGATTTTCGCGATCCTAAACTTTGGAAAGGAAAGGACGGCTGGTATTGCATCGCCGGCAATATCAGTACAAAAGGTACGGGACGCATGCTCCTTTTCAAATCTCCCGACCTCCTTTCCTGGCACTATGTTGGAGTGCTCTTGGAAGGATCCGGCAATCTCTCCGGAATGGTTGAGTGCCCAGACTATTTCAATCTCGAGGGCAAAGACGTTCTTATGTGGTCAGCCATAGGAACCAGACTTGAGCCTTATGCGTTTCAGAATCACCATTCAGTAGTTTGGACAAAGGGGCGTCTTGATCCAGAGCGCGCGTATTTCGAGCCAGAAGAGCAGACGCAAGAACTAGACAAAGGGCCGGACTTTTACGCTCCGCAAACGCTCAAGACCCCGGATGGCCGAACTGTTCTCATTGCGTGGATGCAGGCTTGGCAAAGAACGTTCCCAACCCACGAGCTCGGTCATGGCTGGACCGGCCAGATGACAATTCCCCGGGAGCTTTTTTGGAAAGATGGGCAACTCGCCCAGCGTCCAGTACGGGAAATTGAAGTCTATCGCGAATCACCCATAGCGTTTGAAGGTCATATTGGGCAGAAACTCGATATACCTGGCCTCGTCGGCCAGCATTTGGATATCGAGCTTGATTTACAGGCTGAACCTGGGTCATTGGTTGGTATCGAGGTTTTTAAGGGCGAAACCGAAAAGACTGTCCTAACGTGGAATGTTGCAGAGCAAGTTATCACCCTTGACCGTTCGCACAGTGGCATACCGATCCAAAGCACTATTTCGACACATCCGAATTGCCAGATCTATCGTGCTAAAGTCTGCCCCGAGGAACCCCTAAACAAAGACAATACCCTCCACTTACGTCTGATTTTGGATCGTTCATCTCTGGAGGTTTACGCGCAAGACGGAACCACGGTGATAACCTCGACTGTTTACCCTAAGGCTACGAGCGACAAGGTTGAATTCTGGTCGCAGGGGAAACCTGCGAGCCTGCGTCTTCAGTCTTGGCGTTTGTCAAGGTAAGTCGCTGACAATTACGGGAATCAGAATTTCGAACTATAAACTTGAAAAAAGCGAGGATACGATGCATCCCCGCTTTTTTTGTTTTTCCAAAGACGCTCCTGGAAAATGTTGATACGGCTCTTGCAACTCTACTGACGATAGGCATAAAGTTCTTGGCACTCATACAGATCTTAACCAGGTGTTCAGCTATGGAGTGAAATGATGAATCGTAAAGTCGTACAAGCTGACCTCATGCTTCTGCTTACGGCGATCATTTGGGGCTTTGCGTGGCAAGTCGACAGGCAAGGCAACGTGGGTTGGCGCAGTTCTTGCGGTGGCAGGAATCTATTTATTGAGTGCTCCGGAGAAATTCGGGGAAGTGAATAAAGGGGACTTGCTTGTGCTTGTTGGTGCGGTGTTTTGGAGCTTTCACGTCCTCATTATTGACCATTTTGCAAAGCGGCTGGATCCTTTGAAATTGTCGGCCGGGCAGTTTGCCTGGTGTGCGCTTTTTTCTTTCATCGTTGCGTTCGTCACTGAGCCCATAACCTGGGCTGCCATGAAGCAGGCGGGGCGCTGCCACTCCTCTACGGCGGCCTCGCCTCGGTAGGGGTGGGCTACACGCTGCAGGTCGTCGCCCAGCGCGACGCGCCGCCTGCGCATTCCGCGGTACTCATGTGCCTTGAAGGTGCTTTTGCCACCCTAGGCGGCGTTCTACTGCTGACAGAGCAGCTGACACCCCGTACGGTGGCGGGCTCTGCCCTCATGCTTGTGGGCATGCTCGCCACACAGTGGGACGTGATTATTCCTTCTTGAACGGCTCGCCAAGCGAGGCAGGCGGCTTAGCGTTGAGCGCCCGCAACACCCGTGAGATGTCCTTGCGCACATTCTCAGGCAGTCGCGCGAGCGTACGGTCCACCCACTCTGCGTTCCCGATATTGACAAAAAGCAGCGTCAGAATCATCAGAGGGAAGGGTGCGACCTGCAGAACTTGCGATGGTACCGACGGCAAACTCGGCTGTAAGACCAGCCCCAACCACTGTAAGAGCGCGAACAAATATGCACCGATGGCCGCCCTAAACGGATTCCATCCGCCAAAGATTGTTATAGAAAGCACGATCCAGCCAATACCATCCAGCCCCGATATCGTCCCTTTCCAGCCTGCTTTTACCGACAGCGAATAAATCGGCCCTGCCAGTCCGGCAATCGCACCACCCACAATGGCGTACACATATTGCAACCTGCTCACGTTCTCACCGCGAATGTACGCCGCAGCTGGTTTCTCGCCCATGCCGCGCAAAACCAAGCCTGGTCTTGTGCGGAAAATGAAGAACCATGAGGCAAAAATCAGCACAAACGACAGATACGTCATCACATCCTGCTGAAAGAAAAGTGGCCCGAGTATCGGGATGCGGTCCAGTAAAGGAATTGGCACTTGCGAAATTCGAGGGCCCACCTTGCCCATGATCGGGCTTCCAAGGAAGTACGACAAATCTCGGCAGAGCATGGCGAGCACAAAGCCGACCGCCACCTGCGATTGTCCCAAGGTCAGGCTTGCAAACGCCACCACAAGCGCAACGAGCCCTCCAATTGCAGCACCCGCCACAAAGCCCAGTACTACACTGTTCGTTGCAAGGGCTACCGCAAAGCTTCCCATGGCGGCGATAAGAATGAGCCCGTTCATCGACAAATTGAGCACGCCTGCGCGTTCAGAAATTGTCTCTCCAATGACGGCAAACAGAATCGGCGCCGCCGAAGCGAGCACGCCGCCTAAGCTGACAAGCAAAACAGAATTGTTCATGGCGTAGCCCTCTTTTTCTTTTGAACTTGCGTCCTAATTCCTTGCCCCAGAATAACACAGAGCACCAGCGTGCCCTGCAGAACCCCCGCGAGCGAGGAATCCAATTTTAGAATGATTGGCAATTGGATCGAGCCCACATTGAGCGCCGCAAAGAAAAGCGCGACTGGCGCCGCAATGCTCGCCTTAAAGCCAACCAACATGGCGACCATCAGCCCCAAATAGCCATATCCTGACGAAATAGATGGGATGAGCCTGTGATACACTGCCGTAACCTGAATCGCTCCAGCCATTCCGGCGAAGACCCCACAAATCGCAAACGACGCCATCATGTGCTGCCAGGTAGGGATACCGAGCATATAGGCGCTGCGGGCATTTTTGCCCACCGCTTTTAGCCTAAGACCAAAGTAACTGTTCTCTAGCAGCAAATAAACTATTATTATACCGACAATTGCAATCACAAGCGACGCAGGAGTGAGCCGCGATGAACCCGCCGCTATGGGCATCCAAAGCGAACGGTCGAACGGCAAGGTACCCGACATTGAGGCGATGCCAGGGCGTTTCCATGGCCCGAAAATGAGCCAGATATTGAGCGCGGTCGCCACAAAATTGAGGCCCAAGCCTCCAAAAATCTCGTTTACCCCGCCGAAGGTCTTTAAAGCACCCGCAAAAAGTGCCCACAGCATGCCGCCTGCCATCCCGGCGAGTATTGCAAGCACCAGGATGAGCGTTGGATCCCAGCCAGAGTTCTGCATGGCTCGCATAGCCCAGGTCGTAAATACTGCACCCAGCGTTATTTGTCCCTCGATGCCGATATTCCAGAGGCCTACGGTAAAGGTAACGAGCAAGCCTGACGTCGCCAGTAGCAGTGGCACCCAGGACACGAGCACGTTGCTCACGAGATCCCAAGAACCCACGGCGCCCAAGATAATGGCCTTGTATGCTTGAAATGGCCCCACGCCTGCCGCGAGCAGCACAATGGTCGTAATGACAAGCGCAAAAACGACAGCGCCCGCCTGGTACAGCAAGCCCGACGCCCAGTGTTCCTTGGCAGCGCCTTCTGCCGGCCCTTGTTGCAGGTCGATATCGCGCTTTTTCTTGTCGATATCGCGATTTTCCTTATTGGAGTTCTTAGGATTACGAGCGTTATGAGGATTACGAGGGCTTTTGTTAGTCTTATCAGGCATATGTTTTCTCCTCGGCAAATTCGTCCCAATCCTTGCCGCCAATAAGCTTTCCCAAACGCTCTACCGTCAGGTTCGAGGCGTCAAGCGGTGGCGTCACCTTGCCCGCAAAAAACACCATGACTCGATCACTGTAAGTCAGGATCTCTTCCAAATCCGAAGAGATGAAGATAATCGCAGCACCTTTGGCGCAGCGTTCTTTCAGCTTTCTCCACACATAAATAGTGGATTCGTAGTCCAGTCCCCGCGTCGGATGCTCTATCAAAATGAGCTTGAGCGGATCCTTGAGCAAGGCAAGCAGGGCACGCTGTTGGTTGCCGCCAGAAAGCGACTCGATGGGACTATCCGGTCTTCCCTTTATGTTGTAAAGGTCAATGCGTTCTTTTGTAATCTGGGCTGCCTTCTTGTGATCGATAAAAAAGCCCTTCATATTCTCTTGTTCTGCAAGGACAAAGTGTTCTTCCAACGTGAGTCCGGGTACGAGCGCCTGTTCGAGACGCGCCGCAGGCAGGTATGCCACACCGTATTTTTGAAAATCATGATAGGTACGCCCTGTCATGTCGCGTTCTTCTTCGTCGAGGCAGAATTGTCCTCCGACCGGCTGGGTGAGCCCTGCACATGCGTTTAGAAAGAGTGTTTGTCCCGAGCCTTCCATACCGGCCAGCCCGATCACTTCTCCTGCGCGTACGTCCAAATCCACGCCTTTTATGTTAATCCTGACGCCTTCAAGCTGAATATTCCTTGCATGTAAGACCTTCTGTCCCAGATCGAGCTTCGTTTTGGACTCGATTTCGACTTCTTTTCCGAACATCATTTCCACAAGCGCTTTCGTGTCGAAGGGGGGCTTTACCGTGCCGATCAGTTTTCCTTGTCTGAGTACCGACGCGGCATTGCAGAGTGTTTCCACATCTTCAAGCTTGTGCGACACGAACAGCACTGTCATGCCTTCTCTAGCGAGCTTTTTTAGCGTTGCAAAGAGTTTTTCCTTTTGAGGAAGGCTTATACCGGTAGTGGGCTCGTCCAGAATGAGGACCTTTGCGCCCAACCACAAGAGGCGCAGAATCTCGAGCTGTTGACGTTCGCCAACCGTGAGCGAATCCACAAAAGCTTCTGGGTCGATAGCGAAATCAAAGCGCTCTGCAAGCTCTCTAAACTCCTTTAAAGCGCCGCGCCGATTTGGCAAAACCCCACCGCTGCTGCCCAGAATAAAGTCGTCGATTACTTTGAGCGGCGGAAAGTCGAGTGGATCTTGGTGCAGCATTCCTATACCGGCCCTGATAGCGTCAGCCGGTGCGTCGATGTGTACTGGTTTCCCGTCCAACAAGATTTCGCCGCCGTCAGGAGTATAGTAACCCGACAGTATTTTCATTAGTGTGCTTTTGCCTGCGCCATTTTCGCCCAAGATCCCTTGGATCGTCGATGAAGGCACCACGAGCGAAATGTTGTCGTTCGCCCGCAGGGTCCCAAAGCACTTTGTGATTCCCCGCAATTCTATTTGCATCTCGTACTTCTCTTTCGTGCACAGGACGTGCACAACGTTCTTTCGCAATTCTTGAATGTCAAATGCCTAGTGCTTCCAGGTTGAGTTTATAGCTCTGCCTACAAAAACGCGGGGTACCTCTGGCGATCATGTCGAAGCCATGATACTCCGCGCACACTAAACTAACCGTACTGACAACAATCGGCCAAAAGTGGCGCCGCTGCATTAACAGCGACGCCAACCTACGCCACAGGCCACAGTTACTTAGAAACCGATTGCCCTTCCATACCCTGGAGAAGCTGCGGCAGATACCAGATCTGCTGGTCGGTCGCCTTCTCGCCTTTCTTTAGGAATACGGAACCGTCCTGATAGTTGAGAGGTCCAACCCACAGGTTGAGGCCTTTGCCGAGTTCGCCAATGAACTTATCCACAGCGTCGCTCGCTTCCTTGGACAACGCACCCTTCATGAATCCCACTGCCGAGGTGTCGCGGTTATTGATATTCTTCCAGTCCGGATCGTTCCACTCAAAATGATTCTTCCAAGTGCCGTCCATAGCGCTCTTTATGATTCGTAGATATGCTGGTCCCCAGTTGAAGTAGGGTACGCCAAGCGAGACGCCTTTGCCTTCTTCGAGTGCCTTGTCGTAATCGTAAGGCATAGCCCAGACTTTCTTGCCCTGTGCGGTGAATTTTGCTGCTTCTGCCACTGCTTCCGTTGTATCAATGCCGGAAATAACGACATCGAAGCCAGAATTGAAGAAGTCGTCCGCAACCTGGGTCGGGTCAGAGGTTACGCCTGGAATATTGAACCAGAAACCAATCCAGGTGACTTTGAAGGTGAGTTTTGACGGATCTTTCTTAAGGTAGTTGACCCATGCATAGCGCGCGCCCAGATACGCGGCAGATGCGAGCCGGCGTGTTTCGTCGTTAATAAGTGGCCCTAAGAAACCGATTTTACCGGTTTTTGTGGTCATGGCGGCGGCGACTCCAGCTACCATCTTCATGTATTCCATCTTGCCCATTACGTTGACCATGTTGGGAAGCGGCAGATAGTTCTTGCCATCTTTCCACTGCTGGGAACCTGAGGTCAGGATAACAAAGATGTCCGGATGATCCTCTGCAAACTTAATTGCCTCGTCGGTCATGTCGTCAGAGCTAAAAATGACGAGCTTTGCACCTTGCGCAACAAGGCTTTCGCCGAGCTGTGAAACGGTGGTACCGGGCCTGTCGGCGGTGTTTGCCCTGTCGATATAGACCATCTTTGTGCCCGGCAGTTTGCTGGTGACATACTGAACCCCTTCATAGTTTGCCTGGCTCCAGCCATGGTCGTTGTAAGGACCAACCATGACCAAGCCAATAGTGAGGTTTGGTCCCGTCGCAGGCGGGGCGCTCTGGGCAAATGCCGTTGAGCTCACAACGAGCGCAATGCCGACGCATAATAACAGACTTAACACTTTGCGCATCTTCTGTCTCCTTGTAGTACTTGGATTGAACTGACAACCAAACGTTATAGACAAGATTGTCCCACGGTCTTTTCAGGCTGTCAAGTTTTGGCGCACCAGAAAACAGCAGGTTTTGCTATCGGCTACGGGGACAGAGAAGGCAGGGAAGATAAAAAGGGGGGAAAGATAAAAATTGACAAGTAGAAGGGGTGGCCATACTATTGAGAACATATCATCGGTGTCCTCCAGGGATATTAGCTATCGAAAGATAAATGTTGGCAAACTGTTAGGTTACTTCCTCTACGGGGCCGCTGCCGTTCTTTTTTATGAAGAATATGCATCGTTTGAGGCGGCTGGCGTCATCCGCTCCCCCGAATATGTGGTGGGGACTTTTGTAATATGCGTTGTTTCGCTCGTTCTGTCGTCGGTGTTGTTGCAGCTGAGTAAAGAGGTTGCCGGGCAAGCTTTAGGGTTTGGGCTGTGTTTCGTTCTAATGGTATTGATCGAACAGAGCTTTTCCATTTTTCTGTTCACTGAACTCGCGTTTTTTTGCGGGTTCTTGATTCTCCTCAACAGTAAGTTTCGTCCTGGAATAGGATTGGCGTTCTCCTGTCTTTTGATCGTAATGTATCTTTTTCCCTCTGTACTTGCCGTGAGTCTGGGAAAGAATGACCTTCTGAAGCTTGATGCCGCTATACCAGATTTCTTAATCCGATTAGGTGGAGCAGTTTTCCTTGCCGTTGCCGCAGCGGGCAGTTCGCTTGTACAAACGGTCTTTCAGCAAAAATCAGCCGCCGAAGCGTCGGTAAACCACCTCAATATGACCATTGCGCATCTTTCCAAGATCAACCAGGACTTGCAAAGTTATGCCAGGACCATCGACGAAGAAGCGATAGCCAGCGAAAGAAATAGAATATCGCGCGAAATTCATGATATTTCTGGATACAGGTTTACTAACATAATTGCGCTCATGGATGCCGCAATGAGTATGGGGGGAAGAAATCCGGAGAAGCTTCAGGAATTGTATATCGCTGCGCGCTCTCAAGCGAAGGATGGCATTTTAGAGACGAGGCGGGCTCTTCAAGCTTTGCGCACGGACGAACTTTATAGAAGACGAGGTATAGCTGCAATCTATAAGATTTGTTCTGTCTTCCATGAGGTGACCGGCATAAAAATCGCTATCGAGTCCGGCAACACGCCGAATAGCCTGGGCGCCAGAATCGATTCCGTGATTTATCGCCTTGTCCAAGAAGCCTTAACAAATGCTATGCTGCATGGCAGAGCTTCGGAAGTCAAAATATACCTGTGGATTCACGACCAAATGCTCAATGTCGTCGTTCAGGACAACGGGATTGGAGCATTGCAGGTGGAAAAAGGGATTGGACTGTCCGGCATGGAGGAGCGTGTTGGGGAACTTGGCGGCGTACTCGAAACAGGTCCTGTCCCGGAAGGTGGTTTTAAAGTGAGAGCCCAGATTCCCCTTAGTGAAGCGGGATTGAATGAGGCAGGCATAAATGAGGCAGGCGTCACATGAACGATCAGAATAAGACCAAATTGCTGCTTGTGGATGATCAAGTCCTTTTCACCATGAGCCTCAAGACATTTTTGGAGAATTATGCCCAGGACATCGAAGTTGTGGGTGCGGCGAGAAATGGGCAGGAAGCAATCCAAGTGGCTCAACAAACATGCCCCGACGTAGTGCTTATGGACATTTATATGCCTGTGATGAATGGGGTTGAAGCCACCAAGCAGCTGAAGAAACTTATGCCAGAAGTGCAAGTCATCGTACTCTCAACGTATGACGAAGACGAGTATATTCAGGATGCGCTGGCGAATGGCGCTTCAGGGTATTTACTTAAAGATATCTCTCCTACCGAACTGATCGCCGCAATACGTGCGCTACGGGGCGGAGTTGTCCAAGTGTCGCCTCAGGTTCTTACACGGTTATTCCAACGCATGTACAAGGACGAAGGAATAAAGACGACCGAAATTGGAAAAAAGTTCGAATGGTTCGAAACGCTAACGCCTCGTGAAAAGGAAATATTCGGCCTCATTGCAGTTGGTATGGACAACGACGGGATCGCCACAAGACTGAAAATTTGTGAGCAAACCGTGCGGAATCATGTCAGCGCCATTTATTCAAAACTGAATGTTCATGATCGCTTTGAAATAATCCAGCTTGCAAACCAACTCAAATACCAATAGGTTGACAATGGACAATGACGGGACATAATGAATTCGAGTCTAGGATCTGGAAAACACAATAAAGGTGGGAAAAATTGAACAAGCTTAAAGGCGTTGGTTCCAATTCTGATATGGCCCCTTGGGCCGATCCTGCTATCCAGGAAATGGGGCGGCTTCCAATTTCAAGCCTTGCATATCATTTTCCTTCTACGGCGTCCGCGCTCAAGGACGCAATGTCCGGTCCCGAAGGGCGCAATGGAACCTGGAGCGAAATGCCACAAGACGCATCGTGGGCAGTGTCGCTTAATGGCGCATGGAAGTTCAGGCTTTTTGATACTGTTGAAGAAGCATTAGCTTGTGAAGAAGCACTAGCTTGTAATAATACCACGCCGGCGCCGGATAACGTGGCTTGGGACGAGATAATGGTACCAGGCGCGTGGTCTCTGCAGGGGTATGATCATCCTCACTACACCAACGTTATCATGCCGTTCGACGAAGTGTGGCCACAGCTGCCTAAGATTCAGCATGCGGGCATTTTCCGCAAGGCCTTTATTACGCCAGAGTCTTGGGATTCAGGCGACTGCATTCTTAGAATAGGAAGTGCAGAGAGTCTTGTCATGGTCTGGCTTGATAACGAGTTTATTGGGCTTTCCAAGGATTCAAGGCTGCCGGCGGAGTTCCAACTTCCAATAGGCGCGCAAGTAGGCGCGCAAGAAACCCATGTTCTTACGCTTATAGTCGTGCAATACACAGATGCGAGTTTTATTGAGGATCAGGATGAATGGTGGCTTGGAGGTCTGCATCGCAGTGTCATGTTGCTTTATCGTCCGAAAATTTCTTTGCAGGATGCAAAAATCGATGCCAGGCTTCAGGCAGGTCACGGCCTTGTGAATGTTGCCGCTCAGGTTCGAGCTCATGCGGAAACTGAAGGAACTGCCCAAACTCTTCTAGTTCGGTGCGAAGTCCATGATGGAAATGGAAAATTAATCGATCAATCGCAGAAACCTTTGCCACGGTCCTATGCTTTGGACGGTCTTACAGTCAACTTCAGTCTTGATATTGATTCGCCTGCCATTTGGTCGCATGAAGACCCAAAGCTGTATTTTTGCACGTTAACGATAGTTGAAGACAAAAGTGCGGTGGAATTTGATGCAGTCGCGCAAGTCTTTGGTTTTCGGTCGGTCAAGATCGATCGGGGCTCTCTGCTCATCAACGAAAAAAGAGTCTTTATTCAAGGCGCCAATCGCCATGAGTTTTCGCAAACCGGTGGTCGTACTCTTACGACGCAAGAGATGGTAAGAGATATAGAACTTCTCAAAGAGTACCATTTTAATGCCGTGCGCTGTTCGCATTATCCTAACGATGAGCGATGGTACGAGTTGTGCGACCGTTATGGGCTGTATCTTATTGATGAAGCCAATATTGAAACCCATGCATACTATGATCAGCTGTGTCGAGATCCGGCCTGGTCAACAGCCTTCCTTGCGAGAGCTCAGCGGATGGTTTTGAGAGATAAGAATCATCCATCGATTATTCTTTGGTCTTTGGGTAATGAGTCCGGTTATGGTTCTAACCATGACCTTATTGCAGGTTGGATTCGTTCGTACGATCCAACGAGGCCCGTGCATTATGAAGGAGCCGTGCGGCCTGAATGGGGCCAAGGGCCATATACAGTCGAATCGCTACACCGTGGTAAACTGGCTACAGACATCATATGCCCAATGTACCCACAAATCGATCTTATTTCACAATGGGATGCTACGCCCCATGACGAAAGGCCCCTTATCATGTGCGAATATAGCCACGCCATGGGTAATTCAAACGGAAGCCTTTCCGATTATTGGGCTGTGATTCGTTCGAGTAAGTCGTTGCAGGGTGGTTTTATTTGGGAATGGGTTGACCATGGAATTCTGGAAGGTGCAAATGGCAAGGTACACTCTAAGTTGCCACCTGGGCCCAACGCCGAGTACACAAAGCCATGGCGTTATGGAGGGGATTTTGGCGACTTCCCTTCGGATATGGATTTTGTATGTGATGGTTTGCTTTTCCCTGACCGTAGCCTCAAACCGGCGATGACAGAATGTTCTTATCTCTTTCAACCTCTTGAAATTGTGTTGAAAAATGGATGGCAACAGACGGAGCAGCCAAACCTTGCAGGGCTTCGGAACACATTCGATGTGGTGGGTGATGAACGTGCTCAAATCGCTGTTAGGTCGAGAATGTACTTTAAGAGTACCAGACCAATGCTGGCCAGGTGGAGAATAGAGAGTGCCTTGCCACAAATCCAGTCCCCTGTGGCAGAAGGGAAAGAAACATTGGATTCGCTTGAGCCCGATCAGTCTGAATCTATTACAATTGACCTTGCGCCTATTATACAAAGTCTCATGACGAGAAATGACTTTTGCGCTGCGATTAATACTGACCTGGCATTTGCAAACGGTTTAAAAGCATCCTTGCTCATTCTCTCGATAACCCTGTACGTTCTTGAGAATACAACGGACGACCAGCCTAAAGAACTTGCAAAAGAATCGTTTGGCCTTGTCATGCACAGAATCTCCGCTCAAATTGAGACAAAAGACGGTACGATGGATGCGAAGGTCGGAACAGTGCCGACAGATAGAGGGTTGCAACAAAAGGCTTTGCAAATAACTGTATCACCCGAAGGTTTTGTCGACGCATTGAAACCCAAAACCGATGGTGATAGCTTTGGCCCAAGTTCCCTGATTTCAGAGCCCATTGTTCCTGTCTTGTTCAGGGCTCCTACGCAAAACGATGGGCTCAAGAATTTCATTTCTCTTCGAGGTATTCCTGAGCTTGCTTTTTATTATCAAGACAAGGCAATGTATCCTTGGCTGGACGCTGGGCTCGAATGGCTGCATTTTGAATGTACTGAACAAAAACAGACTGATAATCGCATGACTTTGAGTCATCAGATTTACACTTCGAACAACGTTGAATGTGGCAGAATAACCCAAGAATGGCATTTTATCGATTCCAACGAGATGGCATTGAGTATGTCGTTCGACCTTGACTCGATAGTTCCAGAGTACCCGCGTATCGGGCTCAAAACTAGACTTCGTTCAGGGCTTTCTATGGTGGAATGGTGCGGTTATGGGCCGCAAGAGAACTACCCGGACCGTCACAAGGGTGCCCTCTTGGGGCGGTATCGAGACGACCCCAAAGGCTTCGTTACACCCTATATTGTTCCTCAAGAAAGTGGGGCGCGTGGAGGCGTCTTGTGGATCATGCTGCAGTTTCAGGATGGATTAAAGTTGCTCGTCCAAGCAAACAAGGCCTTTTCTTTTGGCGTGTCACCATATTCGGAGCACGAGCTTTGGGAAGCACGTCATTTTGATGAACTTTCACCAATCGATGTCGCGCTTTCTAACGGTGCTTGGCTCTACCTTGACCTTGGGCAGCGCGGCGTAGGCACAGCAACATGCGGGCCGGACACCTTGCCTCGCTACAGGCTTTATCCGGGAAAGTACGACGCACAGTTTTCCTTTAGGGTATTATTTTGAGTTTTTATCGCCGTAAGAATAGGGGAGCTATGCTCAGAAACTAGAGCGTGCTACGGAAGCGCTTGCACAAGCAAGAACTTCTGTAGCACACTGACCTGGCAGACAACGGTTGTGCTTTGCTATTTTATCGAACCAAGCAAACCTGCGACAAATTGCTTTTGCATCGACAAGAAAAGAATGAGAACCGGTAAAACCGAGATACACACAATCACCATAAGAGCGCCGTATTCAATCGTATAGGCGCCCATCACTGACGACATCGTAAGGGGCAGAGTTTTCATGTTTTCCGAGAGGATTGTGATGAGGGGCCAGAGGTAAGAGTTCCATTGCCCAAGAAAAAGATAGATTGCAGCGGATGCATAGGTAGCCTGCATGGATGGTGAGACTATGCGCACAAATATGGAGAACTCGCTTGCGCCATCCACCCTCGCGGCTTCCATAATTTCGGTCGGGAACATCTGAAAATTTTGTCGCATGAAGAACACTATAAAAGGCGACATAATTGCCGGGAGGATAATGGCCGCGTGTGTATTGAGCAAGTGAAGGAACGCGAAGAGCCTAAACATCGGAATCACTATTGCAATCTGCGGAATTATCATCGTAAGCAGCAGAATATTAAAAACCTTGTCTCTTGCCTTGGATGGGTATTTCTCAAAGCCAAATGCAGCAAGGCTGTTGACAATCAGCCCGAATACTACGGTAAGTACCGCAATTTTGAGCGAGTTTAGAAAGTAGAGCGGAAGGTTGTAGGTGGAAACAGCTTTTTGCCAGTTGAGCATGAATTCTTTACCTGGCGTCAATATACCCTTTATTACGTCGTTAGGATTGAGCGTTGTACCAATGACCATCCAATAAAATGGAAATACACTAATAGCAGCTGCTAAAAGCAGGATTATTATTGAAATTATCCTTGTGAAGGACCATTTGCGCACTGTACTCATTTGTCCGGCCCCCTTTGCCCAAGCAACCGCATCTGGATAAAGGCAAATACTCCAGAGATAAGCACTACGACGTAAGAAAGTGCCGTTGCATAGCCGAAATTTCCATTTACAAGGAAGGCCTGCCTGTAAATATATACTGCAGCAGTCATCGTTGAATTATACGGCTGTCCGCCTTGGGTAAGAATATTGGGTTCGTCGAAGAGTTGCATGGTCCCACTTGTGGACGTGACGAGCGAAAAAAGAATGACTGGCAGCAAGAGCGGGATGGTGATTTGAAACAATTGACGAAACCTTGAGGCGCCGTCAACTTCAGCCGCTTCATAGATTTGAGGGTCAATACTCTGAAGGCCGACAAGGAAGAAAACCATATTATATCCAGTCCAGCGCCACGTCATTGCCAGAATAATCGTAACCTTCGCCCAGAAAGGATCGGAAAGCCAACCGATTGGTTCTTTGATAACGTGAGCCCCAATAAGCAGATTGTTTAGCATTCCATTTGTTTGCAGCAGCATTCTGAAAAGCACTGACACGACAACGAGCGAAGTTACACTGGGCAGGAAAATTGCAAGTCTTAAAGGGCCCCGCAATTTCTGAACTCCCTGATTGAGAAGGACAGCCAAGAACAAGGCAAGAAATACCATTATGGGTATTTGAACTACCATGAATATAAAATTGTTGCCGAGGGCCTGCAAGAAAACCTTGTCTTGAAGCATTCGGACAAAATTGCCCAGCCCGATAAACGTGCTTGTGGCTCCTCGCCATTTTTGAGTGACATAATAGAGTGAAGAAAGAATCGGATAGAGCATGAATAAGCAGAAAAGAATGATGGCAGGGGTCACGCAGAGCCAGCCAAACCTGTTCAGGTAGTTTTGGTAAGTACGCTGTTTTTGCACTTCGACCTCCTCAAAACTTCAATAAAGAAAGCGAATTGAAAGCTCCCACATTGACCCTTTGGGTGAACGTGGGAGCAGACACAAGGACATTTTGCGATTACTCGCCTGTGGTCTGTTTATATTCGGTCTCTGCTGCCTTTATAGTCTCGTCAATAGTCTTCAGGTCGCCCTTAAAATATCGCAATACTGCGTTTGCTACTGCATTTCGCATCGGCACGTAATTGGCTGTATACCTGAGCGTGGGTACCTTGCTCATCCATGAAGCAAAATCCTGGTATACCGGCTGGCTCTTATAGAAGAAGTCGTCTTTGGCAGTGTAGTTTGATCCCTTCTGGCTCGGCAGGTATGTGCCCATAGCGCCTGCACCCTTCAAGATAGTGTTATAGAATTCAAGCGCTTCTGGCTTGTCGGACGCCCAGACGGACTTCATAAAATCAATTGCAAGCGTCTTGTTGGGACTCTTGTCGTAAATATACCAGCTGGATCCGCCATTGTTGGAGGCGTTGGCAGCAGTAGAAATGCCCTCGATTCGCGGAGTCGGGATAATCATGTATTTGCCTTTATTCTCGGG
>Ga0209099_1000734_pt1 | contig 37470 bp, 34 predicted proteins | sample AD_JPNHW2_MetaG_FD_184430 | JGI IMG/M metagenome (GOLD analysis project Ga0209099, IMG submission 184430) | Active sludge microbial communities of municipal wastewater-treating anaerobic digesters from Japan - AD_JPNHW2_MetaG (SPAdes) (version 2) | ecosystem: Engineered > Bioreactor > Anaerobic...
ATCTACAATGATTGAAAAATCGATGGCAGTTCCTAAAGGGAAAGAGCTATACAAAAAGTGCAAGATGTTTGAATAAAAACGTTTCAATTTTTATTACAATCCATTAAAACCATTTGTTCATAAAAAATGGGTGCAAAACTGTACGGTTTATTCGGTGAATTAGGCGCATTATGATGAAAATTGTTGATTTTGGTGTGATTTTGGAGTTGTGAAATGAGGTGTGAAATTAAAAAATTCAGGGTATTGATTTCATATTCTTATAAAAGTAGGATACTGTTTTGATGTGAAATCAGAAAGTTATATATAGACCTCTAAACAAAGCAAATACGAAGAATTTTAACCAACATTTATTAGAATATGGGAGAAGTGCTCCATCGGGATGGAAACCCTGCATTAGGGAGAAGGCCAGGTACCCCACAAGTTGAGCTGCTTAGGGGAATGCCCAAAAGAGTTAAAAGATAAAAGTGTAGAATTAAGAGTTTTTTGAAGTAAAAAGTAAGAAGTAAAAAACTGATAGCTGATAGCTAAACATCTATTTATTTAAAAATGATCTTTGGTTTCTGATGTATTTCTTAACATCGGAACAAATACAAAATCTCCAAAAGCCTCTTCCTTATATTGCTCATCGTTAATTTTAGTGAGCCTTTGCATTTTCTGAGTCCCCTCTCCTACCGGAATAACAATGATTCCACCAATTTTTAATTGTTTTAATAATGAAGTTGGAACATTGGGTGCCCCGCAGGTAACAATCATCTTATCAAACGGTGCATATTTCGGAATTCCCTCAAACCCATCTCCAAAAAATGTGATTATTCGATAATCTATTGTTTCTAAGAGTTTCTTGGTTTTTTTATATAAGTCATATTGTCTTTCAATCGAATACACTTTGGCCCCAATCTGACTCAAAATAGCTGCTTGAAATCCAGATCCTGTACCAATTTCCAGTACTTTATCCCCTTTCTTAATCTCTAGTAATTGGGTCTGAAATGCGACAGTATATGGCTGGGAAATGGTCTGATTACAATGGATCTGTAATGCAATATCTTCGTAAGCATGGGACCATAAAAACGATTCTACAAACAGATGCCTTTCTACTTTATCAAACGCATCCAAAACAGACTCATCATGAATCCCTTTGTTCTTTAAAAGTGTTATCAAACCTTTTTTGGCACCTTGTAGATATTCCATTGGAAAATTAAATTAGTAGGCAAATATACAAAAAAAATGACTAGATAACAAGGATTTTTTTCATACTTTTGTAGCCATTAAAAAATTTGATATTTAAGTTATCAACTTTATTAACATTATTAAAATATTACGATTTTATTTGCGTTGAATGATTATGAAAAAAAGTTATATCCTGTTGTTTTTTGCCGTTTTAGTTTTGTTTGTCTCTTCCTGTGATGACACTGACTTAACACCCACTTATTTGGTTATTACTAAAGAAGATTTTCAAAATTGTGTGGATGTCTCAACATTTAATGATGATCAAGATGAAGCTTATGGTGAACTTGAACTTAATGCTATTGCTTCTCAGAATTTTAAAGATGTTTGGGTATATGTTAACGGGAAAAACTTAGGTTGCTGGGAACTTCCCTGTAAAATTCCAATTTTACCTAACTATACCGATTCAAACTTTGTACAATTAGTTCCCGGTATAAGATTAAACGGTGTGTCAACTATGATTCCTGTTTATCCTTTCTTAGCTCCATTTAATACAACTTATTATATGGATAAAGAAAAAACCTATAGACTTGCTGATCGAAATGTAAAATTTAAATATGCTTCCGCAGTAAAATTTCCACTTTTAGAAACTTTTGAACAAAGTACTGAATTTTCTAGTATTGACGCTGATGGTGTTAATATGCAAATTACAACTGAAGAAAATAAAACTATAGGTAAAATTACTCTTCAAGATTCAATCGAATATTTTGATATTAAAAGTCCTATATACTACTTAAAAGGAAGCGGAAATTTCACCTTCTGGGAAATGGATTATAAATGTGATAATGATATCGCTATTGAACTTTTTATTCATACAGCTACAGGGACAATATCTCCTGTTTCATTAATTACTGTAAATAAAACCAACGGTGTTTGGAAAAAGATCTATATTAATCTCACCAGTACTCTAACTGACTATACCAGTTCAGCTGCTACCATTGGCGTTGAATTAGTTATGACCGGCAATAGATTGAGTAACAATAATGTTACAAATTTCTGTTTTGATAATATTAAGTTGATCACATTTGAATAGTTATGAGTCGAAAAAAACTACTCTTTTCTTATCTGTCTTTTGATATTCTAGCTTCAGTTATTACATGGATTCTGTTTTTCATGTACAGAAAATTCAATATCAATCCCTATTTCTATCCTGATTTTTCCACTTCAGTTTTACATGATAAAAACTTATATCTCGGTGCCCTTTTTATTATCCCTTTGTGGTTCTTATTATACACAATATCTGGATATTACACAAAATTATATAGAAAATCCAGAATCCAGGAGTTTGGACTAACCTTTTGGATCACTTTAATGGGAACTTTACTTTTCTTCTTTATCTTTATTTTAGATGATCAAGTGAGAAGTGAGAATATCCGTCAATTTGAATTGGTAAAGTATTTTTTGATCTATTTCATTTTACAATTCTTCCTCATATATATCCCAAGAGCAATTATCACAACCATTGTAAACAGAAGTATTTCTAAAGGATTAATTGGTTTTAATACCATTATTGTCGGTAGTGACCAAATCGCTTTGCAAACGTATCTCAATATTACCAAACAACAAAAATCAATAGAAAAATATATTATTGGTTACGTAACAGTTCCTGACGAAACAGATCAAGCGTTATCTACCAAACTTCCCTGCCTAGGAAAAATGGAAGATTTAACAGATTTGATTCAAACTTATCATATTGATGAATTGATCATTGCTATTCAAAATGGTAAAAGAAAATATATTGAAACCATCATATCTACTGTTGGATATTCCCGTAATCTTGTATTGAAGATTATTCCTCAGACTCAAGACTTTATTTTAGGTAACATTAGGACTCTTAATGTTTTACAAGAGCCATTAATCACCATTTCCCATGAGAAATTGACCACTTGGCAACAATATCTCAAAAGAGCAACCGATATTTTTCTTTCAACCTTAGCGATAATCATTTTATCGCCCCTTTATTTATTTCTAATAATTGGTGTCAAAACCACATCAAAAGGTCCCATTTTCTACACTCAACAAAGAGTTGGCTTATTAGGTAAAGCTTTCAAAATAATCAAATTTCGATCTATGGTAGTTAATGCTGAACAAGGAACTCCCATGCTTTCAAGTAAGACAGACTCCAGAATTACAAACTTTGGAAAATTCATGAGGAAATCTAGATTAGATGAGATTCCTCAGTTTTTCAATGTATTAAAAGGTGACATGTCATTGGTTGGACCTCGTCCTGAAAGACAATATTATATTGACCAAATCATTAAAGTAGCCCCATATTACAAGTTGTTACTAACTATTAAACCTGGAATGACTTCCTGGGGACAAGTCAAATTTGGATATGCTGAAAACATCGATGAGATGGTTGAACGCTTAAGATGGGATATATTATATCTTGATAATATGTCACTTCAGATGGATTTTAAGATCCTGATATATACTGCTTTGATTGTGTTAAAAGGTTCTGGGAAATAATTCTGTTCATATCGCCTTATGTGCTCTCCACATCCCTAACTCAGTGTTGATCTCCCGTCGGAGTACTACTTTTATATTCTTATAAAAGTAGGTTAAAATTTTATTTAAATTATTCACTTAAAAGATCTTATAAAAAGATTAATTTCTGCATTGAAACTGTACCCTACTTTTATGAGAATAGTTTATTTTAGTTCATCGCTTCATTTCAAGTCGATTTTACATCCCACAAAATCAATAGCTCCGCACATTAGTGCAGAGCTATTGATATAATAAAAATTTCAAACTCTAATCAACCACAACCTTCTTCACCACAACCTCCCCTTCAATATCAAATTTTACAAAATATACCCCCGCCGCTAAATTCTGAATATTTATTATCATTTGATTTTCATTACAAATCTGCGAATTTATGATTTCCCCTTTCATCGATATTAGGGTGATCTTCTTATGTGTTTCAGTCAGTGTTCCAAAATCTATCTTGATCTGATTATTGGATGGATTTGGATAGATCGTGATGAGTTGTTCCAAATTGAGCCCCTGAACATTATAATTATTGGGGACCAATTGTACATCCTGATGTATTCTTTCCCCATCTTGAATATTTAATGCTATTGTTTTCGATCTATACCCCGGTGAGCTGTACGTTATACTATAACTACCCGATTTAATTGGTCTAAAATAGTTCCCTGATGGTAAATAAGAGAAAACATTCGATTGAATATTGTCATGAGATGTAATAAATACGAGTGCTTCTATTGGAGCTTGAGTCACAGAATCGGTAATTTGACCATAAAACCCTAACGAGGCTTCATAAGTATAATGCAACAAAGATCTGTGAAGATAGTTCCAGAAATTTGGTAAAGTGGATGTGCTGGTCTTTTTTTCACTTGCAATTTCTATGGTCACATCTCTACATTGATGATAATAGTTGAGACAATCTAATTTGGAACCAGTTACAACATACCAGTCTCCTCCATTGGTAATACCACCTTCATCAACAAAATAGGTGGATGGTGCATAAACATGAACGGTGTCTGCAAATCCATTGCCAATTCTGATCCACCAGTCTGTGTCCGGATGTTCTCTTTCGGATGATGTCCAGGAATCCCAGGCATAATTGTATAATTCTGCTCCCCCATGAAAATTGGCTGACATCATAATCTGTTTTTGATCTATAAAATTCAACATGGATGTGATCTCATTGATCGTCACGTTGGGTTGCGAAGTAAAGCCTGCCTCCGGATAGCTCCTGTTTAAATCATAACCTGATGAATTGGAACGAACAGACCCTGAAACTGAATTATTATTAGATGGAAATGTACCATCAGGATTCTCTAATGGACAAATATATAAAACTACATTATTTAGAATTTTTTGCACCAAGCTATCATTAGGATTATTCAAAATAAAATCAATTAATCGCAACATGGTCACATATCCACAGATTTCATCCCCATGTATACAAGCTGAATATAAAAATGCAGGTTTATTTTGATTATCACTGGATGGATTCGTAATTCTGGCTGCTAAAATAGCATGATTCAAATTGGTTTGAGCTAAAATGGTATCAATTTTACAAATGGTTGGAAAATTGTTTTGAAAATTCGTAAGCATTTGCAAATAAACTGAATAGGTCGGATAACGATTCCAACTCGCCATTTGTTCTACGGTAGTGGCCATCGTCAACGCAGGTTTTTCATTTGATCCAACAATAGATGTTGAGTCTATTTGATACGCGATCCCTTTTTCAATAAATTTATCGATGTAAATCTTGGTAATCCATATTTTTACATTGTATTGAGATCCATTCTTCTTAACATCACCTCTCTCAATAGAGAAATCTTTGACTAAGTGTTGAACCTCCTCTTTAGAATTTACAACTACATCAACATAAACACCGGGATATTGATTTACTATTCGAATTAGATCATTACTTGTTTGGGTAAATGATGATTGATATAGAAAAATGGCGAGTAAAAGGATTACTAAACGCTTCATATATTAACTCTTAAAGATCGATTTAATGTAATCAAAATGAGATTCAGAAACAGGGGTTAATGGTAATCTCATTTTGTATTGGATTTTATTTTGCAGAGATAAAAATGCTTTAATTCCTGAAGGGCTACCCTCTTTAAAACAAGCTTGAGTAATATCTAAAATATCTTCATGAATTTGTCGTGCCTGATCAAATTTTCCTTCCATAGCGTAATGAACCATATCAGCAACCTCTTTTGGATATGCATTTGCAACAACAGAGATTAACCCACTCATGCCAACAGCCATTAAAGGAAGTGTTATAGCGTCATCTCCCGAGATAACCAGAAAATCAGCAGGTTTATGTTTTAATAAATACATGATCTGATTCATATTTCCGGATGCTTCTTTAATTCCAATAATATTTGGTATTTGAGCTAATTTAAGGGTCGTTTCAGGTTCTAAATTACAATTTGTTCTGGAGAAAATAGTGTACAAAATGATAGGAAGTGGAGAATGATCTGAAATCACTTTAAAATGTTGATATAAACCCTCTTGTGAAGGTTTATTATAGTAAGGAGTTATTGATAAAATGGCATGTACTCCATCAAAATCAATGCAATCGAAATGCTCAACTACCTCTTGGGTAGAATATCCACCAATCCCAACAATAATGGGAACTCTTTGATTATTTGCCGCCACAACTGTTCTGATAATTTGATTTTTTTCTTCTATGTTCAAGGTTGGTGTTTCCCCTGTTGTTCCAAGAAGAACTAAATAATCAACATTATTTTCGATTAATTGATGTGTTAATCGTTTTAAATTTTCAAAATCGATTTGCTTATTATCTAAAAATGGAGTAACCATAGCTACCCCAACTCCTTTAAGTGCATCCTTTAATATCATTCGCCGGTAAGTTTTTTTGAATAGTGATGAATATGTTTTAATAATTCAATTTGATCTTTATTGTTTTCTGTTTCGATATATAAATCGTAAAGTGGTTGAAATTCTTTGATGGTTCCAATAATAAATTTGGAATTTGTTTGGGATAGAATAAATTCATTAGGTTGATAAGCATTCGTATTAAAGTCTAACAACATATCAAACTCTTTTGCTAGAAAATCCTTCATTTGTACAAAGTCAGGTTTTCCAAACCAATTTAGATTTTTTTTACAAAAATAATCAGCTGTAAGTTGTTGTAAACAATAATAAGGAACTGACTTTTCGTTCACGTAACACATCAACCATACCGACTTTTCTAAACTTTGCAATTTAGTAAATAAAGCATAAATCTGTTTATACGAATTTTCATCTGTTATTTCAGCCAGAATCCCGATAGATTTAGCATTATCTAAAGAAACTATCTGTTTCTTTCTTAACACCTTGTGAGTATTTAAAAATTTATTCAGATATTTATTTTTGATAATTTTTGATAATTCCATATCTTTTTTTTGTAAGTTACAAAAATATATAAAAAAGCGTTTAAATTTAGCGTAGATTTGAAAAAAAAATTCTATTTTTGTACTCTTAATTTAATCAAATCAAAATGAACAGAAAAATTTTAGTTTTGTTAGCTTTTATTGCAGTTACATTGTTTGGATGCGCTAAATTTGAACCACCCATTTTAAAAATGACTGCCAATTATGACCCTTCTAATCAAACTGTTACTTGTAAAGTAACTATTATTGATAACGGTGGATGTACAAATTTTTCTGAACAAGGAGGAATTTATAGCTTAAGTTCAACACCTTCCCATTTAGATCAATACTCTACTGTTGAACTAGTTGAAAAAAACTCAACCAGTATGATTTATGAATACAAAACCAGACTACCTCAAGTGGATGTAACCTATTTTATTAGAGCTTATGTGAAAACCAATGCAGGTACCGGTTACAGCAATATCATCGCAATCGAGACAATTGAATAAATCGCTTAAAGATTTGTAGCCCCTTTACTTTCCCCAGCTATCCCGATCCAAACTCCTGAAATTGATCGCTTCCGACAAGTGTTCAATCTCTATCTCTTTCGATTGATCCAAGTCGGCGATGGTTCTGGCAACCCTCAGAATTCGATCATAAGCCCGTGCCGATAACCCTAACTTCTCCATCGCATTCTTTAAAAGTTGTTGGCTCGCATCCGATATCACACAAAACTTTCTGACCAACTTGCTACTCATCTGGGCATTGCAATATACATTCTGAAATGCGATAAAGCGCTGTTTCTGCATCTCCCGCGCTTCTACTACCCTTTTCCGGATCACTTCACTCTTCTCTACCGGTGCCTGCGATGCTAATTCTTCATGGGTCACCGGAATCACTTCTACATGAATGTCAATTCGATCCATTAAGGGCCCTGATACTTTATTCAGATACCTCTGAACGACGCCTAAACCGCAGGAACACTCGATTTTTGGATGGTTGTAGTTTCCACACGGACAAGGATTCATCGCTGCTATAAACATAAAGGATGCCGGAAACTCTACAGAATACTTAGATCTGGATATCGTTACATACCGATCTTCCAGAGGCTGTCGCATCACTTCCAGCACCGTTCTTTTAAATTCCGGAAGCTCATCCAAAAACAAAACGCCATTGTGCGCCAACGAGATCTCTCCCGGCTGCGGATGGGTTCCCCCACCGACAAGTGCCACATCGGAAATCGTATGATGAGGCGATCTGAAGGGTCGGACGGAGATCAATGAGGAGTAGCGACTCAGTTTCCCGGCTACTGAATGGATCTTGGTGGTTTCTAATGCTTCTGTTAGCGTTAAAGGTGGTAAAATGGAGGGTAATCTTTTAGCTAACATCGTTTTACCTGACCCCGGAGGACCAATTAAAATCACGTTGTGCCCGCCACCCGCTGCGATCTCCAGCGCCCTTTTGATGTTTTCCTGCCCTTTGACATCTGAAAAATCAAATTCATACTCATTCAAACTCTCCTGAAACTCTTTTCGGGTATTGACTACCGTTTTTTCAATGGGTATCTGATCATTAAAGAAGTCGATCACCTGTTTAATATTCTCTACACCTAAAACATCAATATCGGATACAATGGCGGCTTCCCGGGCATTCTGAATCGGTAAAATCACCCCTTTCTTCCCTTTCTTCTTGGCTTCAATGGCAACCGGTAACGCCCCTTTTATGGGTTGTAAGCTGCCATCTAAGGAGAGTTCTCCCATGATGTAGTAATCTTCTACCATCTCAAACCCTTTGATTTGCTCCGAAGCGATTAAGATACCAACAGCCAGCGTTAAGTCATAGGCTGATCCCTCCTTACGGATATCGGCCGGAGCCATGTTGATCACAATCTTTTTTCCGGGAATCTTATACCCATAACATTTCAGTGCTGTGTCAACCCTTTGTTGACTCTCTTTTACGGCACTATCGGGCAAACCGACCAAACAAAAGTTAACCCCCATCTCAACACTCACCTCGATGGTGATCGGTACTGCAGCGCATCCCATCAGTGCGCAACCATAAGTTCTTACTAGCATATTTCAGTTCATTTTAAGTTTTTACAAACAAAAATAGCAAAAACGTTTCGTACATTTTTGCTACTTATTTTGATGAAAAATTCAAAAATCGAACTATCTGAATATTATTCAGTTACAGTTTTAGGTTGAACCCTGAATCTAAGGTTTTTTATTCCATAAAGATCATATTTTGAGCCTTTTCTGAGCAGTTTAAAGGTATATGTTCCGGAAGTGTTAAAATATTTCTCTGAATAGACCAATTTTGTTAAAATTTTTGGTCCTTTTGGAGCAACCATTTTATTATCTGCGACAACCGGAAAATAGAAAATCACCTGTTTATGTGTTTCCTCCCCTTTATCAGAATAGATGGAAACAGTCACAGGAAATTCATCCAATTCCAAATCTTTTTCCAAATCCAGGTCAAGATAGATCTCATAAGGTTGCTCAGAGGCTTCTATCTGTTTTTGAAAAACAACAAATCTTTGATCGTAATTCCAGTTGTTATTTGCAAACGTTCTGGTTTCATCCAACAATGGTTTATTTTTGTTACAGGATGGGAGTGAAAAAATTAAAACGCTGAAAACTACAACAGTTATAAAATTAGTTCCTAATTGTTTAAAAAATCTGTTCTTCATATCCTTTTCTATTTTGATAATTTCTTATTTTTGTACAAATATTTCTGCAAAAATAACAAATAAAATCTAATATGACAACTAAGAAAAAATACTACGTAGTTTGGGTCGGCAGAATTTGTGGCGTTTTCGAAGACTGGAATTCTTGTAAAGATCAAGTTTTCGGTTTCGAAGGGGCAAAATATAAAGCGTTTGAATCTCAGTTAGAAGCCAATAAAGCCTTCAAGGAGGGATATAAGGCATACTATAAAAAAAATCCGGCAATCGGTAAAAGTGATCAGTTTCAGTTCCTTTCATCGACTGATTCGCAACCGATTTTGAACAGTTTAGCGGTTGATGCGGCCTGCAATATGGTTACCGGACAGATGGAATATCGTGGTGTTTATGCCGGTACCGGAGAAGTGTGGTTTCACAAAGGACCATTTCAGGGGGCCAGCAACAATATTGGCGAGTTTCTCGCATTAGTTCACGGATTGGCGTTATTAAAGCAGATGAACAGTTCCATTCCGCTATACTCCGACAGTATCACCGCCATCGCTTGGGTGAGGCACAAAAAGCACAAATCGATCGTGCTCCCCACCGAAAAAAACGACATCATCTTTGATCTTTTAGTCAGAGCCGAATTCTGGCTAAACAACAACACTTATACCACCCCCATAATCAAATGGAACACCAAAGGCTGGGGTGAGATCCCGGCGGATTTCGGAAGAAAGTGATTTCGTGTGCTCGTGTGCTCGATTGCTCGTATGCTCAAAGCTGTATATTGATTTTTCATTAATAATTAGCTTATTAGCATATTAGCAAATTAGCATATTAGCACATTAACGAGGGCGTGCCCCTTTGTCTGCGCTCAAACCAATTTTCCACCCATTGAATACTAATCCCGTCGCTTGCCAAAGGGTCGGCCTACGCCTACAAGTACGCAGTTGCAAAGCGTGGGCTGCTGGTCGTTAAAGGAGCTCACAGGCTCGCTCTTTAACTCCCTGCATCCCATCGCTTTTCAACTTTGCGCGCTTTCCGGCTCCGTCCTCACGCGAACAAAACTTGCGGTTTTGTAGTGAATAGTTAATAGTTAATAGTGAATAGTTTTGCCAATTGGCTGGTATATTGCGAATTGAAAGTCTGTGGTTTGTAGTCCGTTGTATTTTTCATGGCATCGGCGCTTCGATACGAAACCTTAATTTTTCCGAATTTCATTATTCATTCACTATTTCCGGTTTCTACTCAGCGACCTTAGTTCATTGAGATATTGGAAAATCTAAGGTCATTGAGTGGTCACTGAGCCTGTCGAAGTATCGAAATGCCGACGCAATAATGAGCAATCGAGCACATGAGCAATCGAGCACACGACCACATGAGCAATCGAAGCCTCGCGTTAGCTCGTAGGCCAAGTACCCCACAGCTGGGAAACTTAGCAGACCACCGGCAGATAGAGCGAGCTTGTGAGCTCCTATATGCCGGATGGGATGCTTAGTTGACCAGCGAGGAGTACAGGCCGGAGAGCGACCCTTTGGCTAGCGACGGGATTCGTATTCGATTTGTTAGAAATGAGGTTGAGCGTAGCCAAAGGGGAACGCCCTGATTAATAAGCTAATAAGCTAATGTGATAATGAATAATGAATAATGAATAATGAATAATTTAAAGGTCTAAGGTCAAAAGTCTAATGTCTAAAGACGTTTGACTTTAGACTTTTAAACAGCGAAGCATTCAACCTTTAACTCTTCACTATTCACTCTTCACTCTTCACTCAAATTTCAATCTCCCCTTCGAAGACGAGCTGTGTGGGGCCCTGGAGGATGATTTGAGTAAATATATTGTTTAGTTTATTGAATGAGATTATGAAATCACCTCCGGTGGTATAAACCTTTATTTTATGTGAACCGTTATTTAATTTATGATGAATGGCATTAATTAAGGCAGAGGCAGTGACTCCTGTGCCACAAGAAAGGGTTTCATTTTCGACACCTCTTTCAAACGTTCTTACGAAAATTCCATCTTGAATTGGTGAAACGAAATTTACATTGATTCCATCTGGAAAGCGTATATCGTTTCTAATTTTTTTACCGACATTGTAAACATCATAATTGTGAATATCGTCAATATATGTGACAAAATGGGGAGATCCAGTATCTACAACATAACCATCTTCTAAAAATGAAATAGTATTTACATCATTCATCGTTACCGATACATCCTGATCAGATATGTAATCGCCGTAATGCAAGCCGTCAAAGGCTTTAAAAACGGCCTTATTTTGGATCATTTGCTGGTGATGGGCAAAGGCAACCGCACAACGACTTCCATTGCCGCACAATGAACCGATATGACCATCCGAGTTGTAATAATCCAATGAAAAATCAAACTGTTCAGAACCAGGGCCTAATAGCAAAACGCCATCAGCACCAATACCTAAATGGCGATCGCAAAGAGCTTTGATGATTTCAAATGAAAACGATTGTGGATTTCTGTTGTCAATAGCTATAAAATCGTTACCTGCACCGTGATATTTATAAAAATGGATTTTCATTTATAAATTGGCAATATTGATTTCGGATAACTTTTCGAAAGAATTATTATTTGGAATTGAGAATAAGCGGGAGCCATCCGAAATGTAGTACTTTCCATTGATATAGAAAACCTGCAATTTCGAAATATCCATCCCTTTTATCTTCAGAACATTATGGTTCCTTTGGTAGGATATCCTGTTCACAATTGGGGAGTCCCATTTTTGAACTTCGAAGTATGCAATAATATTATCCGGAATACTAGGTTGATCCTCTAAATTGGCATTTTTAACATGTACTTTAACGGTTCTGGTTTGAGAAACCTTCTCTTCTGCCACATTATCGGTTGGAATAGTTTGATCAATCGTAAACTCAGCATCTTCCATGATCTCATCCGTTCCGTTAACATTAACATAAGTAGAATCCATCGCGATAGAATCTTGAGCCGTCATCGATTCATCCATTGGTTTTTTCTTCACTTTTTTCTTAGGAATCTTGGTTTCTTCAGCTGTTTGATCTGTTTGATCTGTTTGAAATAGATCTATATTCTCAAATTTTTGGAAAAAAGAGGAATTTTTTACAACAAAAATGACCAAAACACAAATCAGAATTCCCAAAGAGAAACCTAAGAAAAACTTAGCCATTCCACTAGGTTTATGAGAATTTTTAGTATGATTGTGTTCAGATGACATGTTTATTTTTTTTTGCAAAATTAATAAAAAAAAAGTGATATTTTTCCCTTTTATTTTTGTTTTTTTTCAGGTTTAAAAATCTCAAAAGTGATTCCAAAATTAGCGATCCCTTTGAGGTGATCGTCTCTCATTCCTTGTTGAACGGTGAAGATATATTTCCCTTTTTGTTGGAATCTCACTTGTCTTCTTAACAAGAACTTATTCTCTTTCATGTTTCCATTCCCTTTACCGTACCACTTCCCAAAAGGATCACATAAAACACAACCAAGGGTATCGACCATTTGTATTCCACTAGGGAATTGATTTGTTAGAAAAATGTATAGATTCTGATAGGGATAATCGGTTGTATTTCTGACATTTACATAAATATCATAATAGGCCATTGAATCCTTTATTTCAAATTCATATACCAGTTTATCATTTACATTCCAGGTTTCATTGGGTATTTTATCGATTTTTTCGTAGAAAATATCCTGTTTACAAGACGTTGTAATAAAAATGATCAGCAATAAAAAACCGGCAATTTTTCTCATAACTATTTATCTTCAATATTCTTAAGTTCGTCCAAGCTATAATTGGCACCTTCATCCACTTTCTTTTGATTTACAACAGCAAATTCTTCTAGAGATTCAGGGTATTTACCATTTTTGTTCATATCAATAATCTTGTTGACGGCATCCAGAGGAATGGCAAAAATGGTTGTATTGTCATTGGCATAGTTATACCAGACAATCTTTTTGAAAATATCAATTTTATTATAAAATCCTTTTCCTTTTTTGGTATTCAAATGAACATTAGGAGCAGGAAAAGCTTTTAATTCCTGAATATAAGTTTCTTGCTCATAATTCAAACAACATTTGAGTTTACCACACATTCCGGCCAACTTTTTAGGGTTGAGTGATAACTGTTGCGTTCTGGCAGAAACGGTAGATACCGATTGGAAATTGGTCAACCAGGAGGAGCAGCACAACTCACGACCACAAGAACCGATGCCCCCTAAGCGAGCCGCTTCTTGTCTTACCCCAATCTGACGCATCTCAATTCTGATCTTAAACTGTTCCGCTAAGATTTTGATTAACTCTCTGAAATCGACACGCTCTTCAGCAGAATAATAGAAAATAGCTTTTGTACCATCTCCTTGATATTCAACATCATTTACTTTCATTTTAAGATCCAAATCCCAGGCAATATATCTCGATGAAAGCATTGTAGTATGCTCTAAATCAACGGTGCTTATCCATTTGTCAATATCCACAACTCGAGCATGTCTGTATAGTTTTTTAGTGACCTCTTCCGGTTTAACTTTCCGATTGGCTAATTGTCGTTTTACAGAAAGGCCTAACATAGAAACAATGCCAATGTCGTGGCCCGGATTAGATTCAACGGCAACAATATCACCTACCTGGTAAATTCTTTCTTCAGGAAGGATAAAAAAATCTTTATGACTATTTTTAAACCGAACTTCAGCGATAGGGTATTCTTTATAAGTCATGGGTAGATCTAAAGCATCTATCCAATCAAAAGTGGCCAATTTACAACAATTATGTTTATATCCTTTACAATGGGGCTCTTCAACGGATGGTCTATCTGCTATACCTCTGGTGTGAAAAGGATTATTGGATATTTTATCGGCTTCAGAAGAATTACCAATTCTAATATCCATATCCAGATACTGTTCCAGATTCTCGTTTTGCGAATGATCTTTATCTGAAAACTCTTCAATTTTATTATTCATAGTTATTGAGTTTCTTAATAGTAAGTATTATATGTTAATTTATTAAAAATGTTACAATTTTTACAATCTGCAAAGATACCATTTTTAAACCAATTTTCAAAATTAAAGCAGATGTTCCAAAAGGATTTTAGTTCCGACACCCATTAGAATGAGTCCACCGATAATTTCGATTCTAAGATTAATTTTACTGCCAAAATGATGACCAAAAAGTGTTCCTAAAAACGAAGCTATAAAAGTATAAACCCCAATCACGATAATCGGAATCCAGATTTTAGTATGTAACATCGCAAATGAAACGCCCACAGCCAAAGCATCAATACTAGTAGCAATGGCCAGAATAAGTAAGGTTTTATTATTCGTAAAATCGATACATTTTTCATTTTCTTTTCCTTTGATCCCTTCATAAATCATTTTACCTCCAATAAAGAAGAGCAAAGCAAACGCGATCCAATGATCGACTGATGAAATCTGTTCTGCGAAAGAAGTTCCCAATAGCCATCCTACTAAGGGCATAAATCCTTGAAAAAAGCCCATAAACAACGCAATTTTCAAATAATTTTTATAGTGAACTTTTCTTTTACAACTACAGGTTCCGGCGGCAATGGATACCGCTAAACTATCCATAGATAATCCAAAAGCAATCAAGAAAATTTCAATAAATGGCATAATTAGTCATTAATGGTGAATATATGTCGCGTGTCACTACAACAAGTAGGTTGCAGCAAAGAGATCATTTCCAAGAAAATCTCGGAATAATGTTTAGGAGATTGAATGCCAAACTGTTGATGTAATTCACTATAGAACTGATAATCGTTCCAATCAATTTTAGATTTCTTCACAGCTCTGAAAGACTGAGCGACTTTGAAAGTAGAGGTGTAGCTTCCACCAATCTCAATTGCAAAATTCATAGGTAAAACGAGATCAGCTATCGCAGTGGTTTCATTTTCAAATAAGGATTGAACACAAATAAATCCTGCTTTTTTTATCATATCAGTCATTTCCGGAGTATCTATGATTAAATCCAATCCAAAAACAAACAGATTATTATGAAGATTAGTTTCTAAGGCTTTACCCGGACAAATAAACTGTGTTGATAATCTAGTGGTATGCCAATGGTTTTTCAACAATTCCAAATAGGTTCCTTCAATTTTTCTGAACCCCGGACCATAATCGGGATAGATTCCCATATCAAACAGACCTTGCGTATTACAAGCAGGTTTAAGAGGCATCATTCCAGCGTAAGTTTTACCTTGCTTTTCGGTCAATAACATGAGATTTTTCAACTCAGTCATCGTTTTCTCATCGGTATTTTTTTCTGAGAAGATGAAAGCTGTTTCAGGAATCTCAATTACAGTTTGCGCAAAATGTCCAACATCACTTAAATCAACTCCCGCTTTTTCCAGTAGTTGAGCATAATCATATTTCAAGATCGCATCACGGTAGGTGTTCCAATCTTTTGCCAATCCGTTTACAAAAATGCCAAACATTTTTTCATTTTGAACCAAATAATGGCAAACCGCTTTGATGAAATAGTAAATATCTTTTATTTCTAAAGTATGATCGGTTCTAAAGCTGTAAGGATGATTCTTTTCTGTTGTAATGAAAGTAACTTCAGACTTTTGGAAGTAACGATTGTTTTGAACCAAATGACTGATCACGGGATGTTCTAGAGGTAGATTTCCCCCTAGGACAAAGATTTGTTTAGAACCTTCGAGTTCCTGAAGTGGTAAAATATCATTTTTATTGATATTGGAAGCATCTGTTCGATGGATAAAATAAGGTGATCCGATAGAATTGGTTTGTAAGCCTACCCTACCCCATTTTTGAATCATATACATCGCTTCATTGGTCATCTCAGGAGAAACCAGGATCACATTTTCAGCATTGTCAACTTGTCTGACCTGTTTTTTGATCTTTTCAATCGCTTTTTCAGTTGTAATCGGAACCAATTTTCCGTTTACCCTTTCCATAGGTGTTTGAATTCTTCTACTTTTATTGAAGATGGAATATCCAAAGAAAAGATCTCTATTAATTAATCCTTTATGATTCACGATTCCGGTTCTGGCAGTAGCACCATAGATATTTCCTTTATACTCTAATAGATCTGCTTCAAAACCTTCAGATCCGAATGGATCAATAACCGGTAATTTTTCGTAAGGAGCAGGTAAGATTTTAAAAGAGAAGTTTTCTGTTAATGCTCCGGTTGGGCAAGTATCGACACACAACCCGCAGGCATCACAATTAGATTCAGACATATCGTTTTCCATATTCACTGAAATGTATGTTTTAGAACCTCTTTTAAAGAATTCCCAAACACGATTTCCGGAATACTCTTTACAAACCCTTACACAACGACCACAAAGGATACATTTGTGATTATCCAGCTCTAATTTTTCATGAGCGGTTGTTCTTTCAAACACCTGATAATCACCTTTATAATGGGTTTGAACAGCTTCATATTCTGTAGAATACTTTTGTAAGTCGCAATCATAAAAAGCCACACAACCACACTCCAGACATCTGGCCACTTCATTTTGAACCTCTTCAACTGATTGATATCCTAACTCAACCTCTTTGAAATTATCCCTTTTTTGAGATTCTAAAACGGGCATTTCGTTCTTAGGTTGATATTCGAACTTATTCAAATACAATTCTTTAGTTTGTTTAGTAAAAGAATCTTTGGTACTAATAAATGGTTTCTTAGGGATTTCAAATGGTAATCCTAACACAAAAGCAGTCAGATATTGAGCAGCTGTTTTACCGCCTGCAATCGCCTGAATGATATTGGTTGGACCCGTAACGGCATCACCGGCAGCGAATATTTTGGGGATATTCATTTGCATAGTAGATTCGTCAGCATCCAATGTTTTCCATTTGTTGAGTTGTAGATCCTGATCAGGATAATATTGATTGATATGATCCAGAACTTCATATTGGATTTTTTGTCCGGTAGCAGGCAAAACCAAATCGCAAGGAAGGTCAAATTCTGAACCTTCGATAGGAACAATATTGGATCTTCTAGAGCCAGGCACCTTTTCAGCTTTCATTTTGATACATTTCAATCCCGTAAGATTTCCCTGCTCATCATAATAAACATCAATTGGAGCAGCTAAGAAGATATACTGAACACCTTCCAGCTTAGACTCATGGATTTCGATAGGATTAGCCGGCATATCGGCTTCTGTTCTGCGGTATAACACAATCACATCTTCACTTCCACATCTGCGAGCTGAGCGACAACAGTCCATAGCGGTATTGCCACCTCCAACAACAACAACACGTTTTCCGGAAAGGTCAGTATCGTTATTGGTTAATGCATTCTTCTTTAAAAAATCGATTCCGGAAACCAGATTAGGGGCATTTTTTTCGCCAATCCCTAATAGATCACCGTTTTGAGCACCAATAGCTAAGAAAACAGCATCATAATTTTGATCTAAGGTTTCATATTGCAGATTTCCACCCAACTCTTGTTCCGTAAAGATCTGAACGCCCAATTTCGTAATATTGGCCACCTCTTGATCAACGATGGCATTAGGTAATCGGTATTCAGGAATTCCGTAGCGCAACCACCCTCCTACTCCTTCCGCTTTTTCATAAATATCTGCCTGTACACCTTCAATTTGAAGATAATACGCAGCAGTTAATCCGGCAGGCCCGGAACCAATAATAGCCACTTTCTTACCGGTAGACGCTTTCACTTTTGGAGTAACGGGAGATTCAGAGACTAAATCGAAGTCTGAGACAAATCTTTTCAGATAATCGATTCCAACAGGAGATCCATCATCAGTGTATTGTCTGCGACATTTATCCTCACAAGGTCTTACACACACACGACCGCAAATAGCTGGTAATGGGTTTGTTTCCTTGATCAACTCAACTGCTTGTTGAAATAAACCTTTTTCGGTTAAAGAGAGATAACCTTGAATATCAACACCGGCTGGACAAGTTTGAGTACATGGTGCCAAACAGTCTGCATAGTGATTACTCAACATCAACTCTAATGCCATTTTCCGAGATTTTCTCACTTCAGGAGTATCGGTATAGATCTCCATCCCTTCCTGAACAATGGTTGAGCAGGATGGTTGATGACTTTTATACCCTTTGATCTCCACCACACATACAAAACAGGATGAAAATGGTTTCAATTTGGGATCATGACACAAGTGGGGAATATCGTAACCTTGTTCCAGACAAATATTTAAAATAGTTTCACCCGGGGAAACTTTTAATTTGGTACCGTTTAATTTTATATTGATTAATTCACTCATTGGGTTTCAATTAATGATCGTTTATTCTTGAAATTAAAATCTTAAAATAGCATCCGATTTACACTTTTGGAAACAAGCGCCGCAACGAATACAATCCTCTTGTCGGATAAAGTGGATTTTCTTCACTTCACCATCAATCGCCTGAGTTGGACAAGCTCTTTTGCACAAAGTACAGCCGATACATTTATCAGCAATCACTTCATAGCGGATCAGTTCTGTGCATTGTAAGGCAGGACACCGTTTTTCAACGATATGCGCTTCGTATTCATCCCGGAAGTATCTCAATGTGGAAAGTACAGGATTTGGAGCAGACTGACCCAATCCGCATAAGGAATTGTTTTTGATTTCGATTGCTAAATCTTCCAATAGATCTAAATCTTCAATCACCCCTTGACCTTTAGTGAACCGGTCCAGGATCTCCAACATTCTCAAAGTACCCACGCGACAGAAAGTACATTTTCCGCACGATTCACTTTGAGTAAAGGTTAAGAAGAACTTCGCAACATCCACCATACAAGTGGTTTCATCCATCACAACCATACCACCTGATCCCATGATAGCACCGGTTTCGATGATCGCATCATAGTCGATAATGGTATCCAGAAGGTTTGCAGGGATACAGCCTCCCGAAGGACCGCCCAACTGAACTGCTTTGATTTGTTTTCCGTTAGCTCCGCCACCACAAATATCATAGATCACGGTGCTGATAGGTGTTCCCATAGGAACTTCCACTAACCCGGATTTTGCGATTTTTCCGGTGACCGCAAACACTTTAGTTCCTTTTGCTTTTTCGGTGCCCAAAGCTGCATATTTTTCCGCTCCTGCTAAGATAATGGCAGGAACATTCACATAGGTTTCCACATTATTGATATTGGTTGGAAAGCCCCATAACCCTTTTTCAGCGGGGAATGGAGGACGTTTGTTTGGCATCCCTCTTTTACCCTCAATCGAAGCCAAAAGAGCAGTCTCTTCACCACAAACAAAAGCGCCTGCCCCCTCTTTGATATACAAGTCGAAGTCAAACCCTTCCATGCCGAAGATATTGGTTCCTAGATAATTCTTAGCTTTAGCCTGATCAATAGCAATCTTCAAACGTTTGATAGCCAATGGGTATTCTGCTCTACAGTAGATAACGCCATGAGTAGCTCCTATTGCTTTTCCGGCAATAATCATCCCTTCAATTACACCATGTGGATCCCCTTCGAGGATAGAACGATCCATAAATGCTCCGGGATCCCCTTCGTCAGCATTACAAACCACATATTTGGTTTCATTGACTTGTTTAGCAGCGAGTTGCCATTTGATTCCGGTAGGAAATCCACCACCGCCACGACCACGAAGTCCACTTTTTAAAATCTCATTGATGATCTGTTCTGATGACCAGTCTTTCACTTTCAAAATAGCCTGATAACCTCCGCGAGCTTCATACTCTTCGATCATTTCAGGATTGATGATACCGCAATTGCGTAGAGCCCATTTCACTTGAGACTGGATATATTTATTTTCAGGGGCTTCAGATTTTTCAAAATAGACAACAGCATCCTCCACCACTTTTCCACCGGTTAAATGGAAAGTGATGATCTCTTCCAGTTTGGATTCGGTCACCCGACCATAAATGAGGTTGTGTTTTTTCTGTTCGATATGCACCAAAGGTTCGGCATAACACATTCCGATACAGTTTGTTTTCTCTAATACAAAAGCACCCGGATGATCTTGCAGAAAGGTTTCAAGTCTGTGATACACTTTTTGCGCGCCTGCTGCAATTCCGCAACTTCCGAGGCCAACTTTAACAGTAAGTTTATCCATATTATCAATTATTTTCAGCGTCAAAATTATTTCAAAGGTTCAATAGCTTTTTTGGCATCCAATTTGCCGTAGGTATCTTCTCCTATCATCATCGCAGGAGCTAAAGAGCAACAACCGAGGCAAGATACCGATTCGAGCGTATATTTGCCATCTGGTGTTGTTTCCCCTTCGCCCACTTGAAGATGTTCAGAAATGGCGTTGTACACAACATTAGCATTTTGAACATGACAAGCTGTACCTTTACACACTTTTATAGAGTATTTACCGGACGGTTTTAACTTAAACTGGGCATAAAAAGTTGCAACAGCATATAGTTCACTAACAGGAATATGAAGTTCTTTTTCGATCAGATAAAGAGCTGATTTAGGGAGATAGCTATAAACAGCCTGAATCTCTTGAAGCAGAGCGATCAATCCGCCCAGTTTTCCTTTATATTTTTCAATGATATGACTAATGAGGGATAGATCCACTTCTAACTCCGGTAGAGTGGACAATTGAGGGGTAATTTTTCTTACTCGCATTGAACTATTTAATTGTTGGTTTTACAATAACAAAATAACTTGCAAAGATACGAAATAAAGTAACAGGAAGAGATAAGAAGTAAGAGGTAAGAAGTAAGAAGTAAGAGGTAACAGGTAAGAGGTAACAAATAATGGGAATGATTACTTTGGTAATCTTTTCATCATTTCGAATTCGGTTTCTGCAAGATTTACAATATCTTTATAATAAGATTCTAATCCATTGTTTTCATTCAATTCAAAATAATTTTTCAATTCAGAAAGAGATTTTTCAGCATTCTCAAAATCTTTATTTAACAAATAATACTCTCCTAAATAAATCTTTGCATAAAAAACATCTTCTTTGGATGCGTTGTTATTATTCAAAACACTATCGATTAATTCTTTTACCAATGTATCATTTTCGAAATTACTATCAAACATATAAAATTCAATAAGGTCAGATAAAGAACTCTCTTTTTTTTCATTTTCTAATTCTTTTGAATATAAAAATTTTCGATATACTAATTTATCCCCTTTAACAAAATACCATCTTGCCAATGATTTTTCAGGATCCATTTTTTTTGTAAACTTCCTTTTTTCTGTATGGAAAGTTGTTAACATAGCCAAAAGGGTTCCATTGTCAGTATTTTCTTTCACAAAATAGGTCAAATGTGCATCCGGGAATTTTTTATTTTTAATAATCACATTAACTGCATTTTTATTGTTAATCTTGTATAAAAGAGTATTAACAATAAAACTCATTTCTTCATAATTCAATTGTTTATAGAGATCTGTAAGAAAAAAGGAATCGAAAAAAATATGATGTACAAAATAAAATTCATTCAATTGGAAGAAGTTAACAGAATCTTTATTTTCTGTTGAAATTTCGATCTTAATTTGAGCCTGAAGGCTGGAAATTAAAATTGATATAAAAATGAAAAAGAGTATTATTTGTTTTTTCATATTCAAAAATGTTACATTAAAAGATTTTTATTTATTTGATTATTTCGATACAAAAATACAAAATATAATCAAATAAATAAATTTGATAAAAATCAGATTAAACTACCAATTTCACTCCATATTTTATATTCTAATAAAAAACGGTTGAGATTTTTTGTATCCTATTCAAATCATGGAAGATATTGAATTGGTTGATTTTGGATCAAAACAGTACCCTACTTTTATAAGAATAGTTTATGGTACTTAAATTATTAGTTAATTTAAAAAAACTTTAAAATACTAGCAATACTAATCTCCCGACAAAATCCTCACTTCGGTTCTTCTGTTTTTTTGGCGACCTTCAGGAGTTGAATTTGGAGCAATTGGTTGTGTTTCTCCGTATCCTTTAGCTTGAACTCTTTTAGCTGCAATACCTTTAGAAATTAAATAATTACGGACTGTTGTTGCCCGAGCTTCAGATAGTTTTTGATTGGAAGAATCTTCACCAACATCATCGGTATGACCTGCAATTTCAATAACAACGGTTTCTTTTAGTTTCAAATATTCGATTAACTCATTCAGTTCTTTGTAAGATGTATTTGTTAATGAAGCTTTTCCGGTTTCAAACTGCACATTATCCAATGTAAATGTTTTAGGAAGTTCAAACTGAACCGTCAATGTACTCTCCGTATAAAACTCCCCTTCAGCCAATGCCGGAATTTCAAAAGTGTTGTATTCATCCTCTTCACCAACACTTTTAATCAGCACTTTGTATGTATCTCCCCCTTTTAAATAGATTTTAAAAGTTCCTTTTGCATCGGTTATCCCTTTATAAATCAACTTAGTCTTAACACTTTCAAACAGGATTTGCTCCCCTTTTTGTGGTTTATTTTTAAAATTGGTTACAACAACATTCACTAATGCTGATTTTGCAGTATCAATCTTCTGTGCGTGAATATCAAAAAACAGGACAATAAATATAATAAGAGAGAAAAATTTCAATATTTTCATGGTATCAATTATTCAGTGGTTACTATTTTTAAACGCATAATGCTTAGCAAAAGTATTAAAAAATAATTATATTTTAATATCCTTAAAAAATTGTGTTATGGTTTTATTTATTAATCTATTTACTCAAAGTTTTCTATATTAGAACACCATTATTTCATGGAATGAAAAAAATACCTGTCTATTAACATTAAAATGAAGTATCAATATTTTGGTATTCAAATACTTGTAAGTAAATTCACAAAAAATGAATAAAAAAATTGAAGAATTAGAAAAAGTTGTAAATTTGAACACTTAAAATAATAGGCTTTACACGTATGGGAGTCAAAACTTCGATCACTTATAGGATTTAACAAGATCTAAAACATAAAAATGAAAAAACAAACATTAATTGGCCAAAAGTTGTGAAAGTACAACAAAGGATTGTGTCTGGAATAAGAATCAATTTAAAAAAAATGAAACTACTATTTATTTTATTGATTTCAATATTGACACTACAATCTTATGCTCAAAGTTCAAAAAAGAATGGGGTAGATAAAAATGTATATCAAAATTCTTTCACTCGAATAGGGATACATCCCAAATATGGATTTATAAATGAACAGGGTGATACAGTTATTCCTGTAGGAAAATATAAATTTCTAAATCCTATTGATGATAAAGGTATGATATTAGCCACTAATCACAAAAACAAAGAAGGATATATAGATATAAATGAAAACATTATTATTCCTTTTGATTATGATGATTTAGGTGTGTTTTCGTATAATTTAACTTTTGCTAAAAAAAATGGGATACATGGTTATTTAAATCGCGTTGGACAAACAATTATTGATTTTCAGTTTACTGAAGCAAAGTACTTTTATAATCCAGGGCTTGCAATTGTTAAAAAGAAAAGTGGATGGGGCTTAATAGATACTCTTGGAATCTTAAAAATTGACTGTATTTATGATGAAATTAATTACAGTCCTGAAAATCAAATTGCGACAATCAAAAAGAATAATAAATGGGCATTTTATTTTTATAACACTGAAACTTTAACAAATTTTGAATTTGATGAGATTATTAAATCATCTCAACGAATTCCAGAAAAAAAACATTACAGTTCTATTAAAGAACTTTTCTTTAATAGAGGTATTGCTCTAGTTAGAAAGGGAAACCAATATGCTTTAGTAGACAAGAATCTTAATCAAGTTGTTAAGTATGGATTATATGATCGTATATTGCCAATGAATTGTTATGGTTACTCAATTGTATTTAAAGAAAACAAATATGGGATTATTGATTCAATAGGAAATTTAAAAATCCCATTAGAATATGACTTAATATCAACTGATCCTTCTCTTTCTTATGGCAATGAAACCACAACTTTTTTAATAAAGAAAAATAGTAGATATCAGATTCTTAATAACCAAGCAGAATTAGAGATTAAGAAAGAATTTGACAAAGTTGATATACTAGATAATAACTTTTATTTAGCCTATGTTAATGATTCAATTTTCCTAATAAATGACTTTAGTAAAATAGTTTCAAATGAATATACAGGTTATTATGACTTTGATGAAGGTTTTATTGTTAGACATGGAAATAAAATGGGAACTATAGATTACAATGGGAATATATCTTTGTCGTTTATCTATGATTCAATATTTCATCCACATCTTATGGATTATCTGTATGCAAAAAAAGAGGGAAAATTTGGAGTGATAGATTTTGAAGGGAATGTTATTATTCCTTTTGAATATGAGCTTATAACAAGGGTTTGGTATGATGACTATGAAGAATATAGAGATAACTTCATAGTACAGAAAAATAAAAAATTAGGTACCATTAATATGAATAATGAAATCAATATACCATTGATATATGATGGGATATGCAGTTGGATAGAATATAGTCCGGATGAACATTATGTAAAATTGGATAATAAATATGGAATGGTAAAACCTAATGGGGAAATAATGATTCCATGTATATATGACTTTATATACTATTATACTAGTAATACAATTCTTATAGAAAAAGACAACAAGTTTGGCGTTTTAAATCGGGAAAATAAAGTAATTGTACCCTGTGAATATGAAATAGTAATTGTGGATATTGGTTATTGGGAATATAATGAAAATCAAAAAGATAAATTAGTTCTTAAAAAAAATGGTGTCTGGTATTATTTTGACTTAAATGGGCATATTATTGAAAAAAATATTGAAGAAAATAAAATAATAAAAGATTACCCAAATGCAAATAATAAAAAAAACTATTCACTTGATTCTGAATTAATACTGGTTGAATAATAGTTAAAAGTAAATTCATATTGTTGATTCATTATAATTAAATTTAATTAAATAAAGCTTCATAAAAAAAGATAAAATAAAGCGATTTTTTCGCATTAGGGCGGAGGCCAGGTACCCCGCAAGTTGAGCTACTTAGGGGATGATCAACTAGTGAATAACTAATAGTGAATAGTGAATAGTTTTTTAAGTAAAAAGTAAGAAGTAAGAAGTAAAATCCATGATTTTATTTACTAATTTGCTAATTCATAAATTTTTACAGAACAGTTACCCTTTTTCCGCTTCTGATTTTACCATCCAATAGAAACTCTACACAGGGTTCTGTTTCGGTTTGTTTCTTTTTGATTAAGATTCCCTGTTTGTCGTATTTGTATGTTGTTACTGTACATTTTGTTCCGTTTGGGATGCAATAACTCTCCTCTTCAATCGAATTTTGGGGTTGAAGGTAGGTGACACTGTAAAATCTTTTATCAGGTAGTTGACACTGATATAACACTTTCTGTTTCTGCTCATTATACCTTTCCGTATATAAATAATCGGGACAATAATCGGTAAACTTCCGGTATTCAAGTATATCCCCGTCATCAAAACGTGACATGTATTCTGCGTAAAGGTTGGTAAAATGGGAGTAAAAATATTCGCTTTTGGGCACAGAACAGCTGTCCGCCGGTAAATTGGAAATATGGATACAACGTAAATCTGTTGTTATTGTAGGAACATACTCAGACATATAATAGTAATAATACCCATCTGTTTTAATATAAAAAGTGTCCTTTTCAATGGAAACAATGGTATCGTTACTCCTTCTAATTTTAAGATTCATAGGATGTGACAAATCGCCGGTTGACCACATGGGTAATTTTCCGTTGTTTGGAAGGTCTGTTTCTGTATGATGATAATAGTTGTATATTGAATCTCCTAATGCAATTCCATAAGGATTGTATGTAACATTGACTTTGTAAATCCCGGCAAAAAGAGGAACTCCAAAACTATGATGGGAACTATTTTGGGTATGGTAACTATAATAATTTTCAAAATCATTAAGATAAATCGGAATCACCATTTTTTCCAAAGGTTTTAAATACACAATTTTCACCGTTCCGGTATCATGTACCATCATGTTCAACATTTTATCTTCTGTTGCCCGAAGTAAAAAGGTATTGTTAGCTTTATCGTAAAGGTTCAGATAGAACAATTTTTGTCCTACATTTTGTGTATGTGGAATCAAAACCGGATGCGTTTTTTCTTTATCTGTATTAGTAATGGTAATGAAAAAAGTGATTTTTTCTCCTTCGTAATAGTACTCTTTTTCAGTGGATAGTTCAAACTTAATGGGATGATATTTTAGATCAGCAAAAAGGTTAAAACTGAAAGCCCAGATCAATAACAACGAAAGAAAAATTTTCATAACTGTTTGATTAATGTACTTAATATGGACTTCCAAATATGGATAAAGTTAGTTTTCAAAATTATTGTGAGTCCTCTTCAAATAAAAAAAGCTCTTCGATTGTTATTTTAAAGACAACTGCCAGGTCATGAGCTAATTTTAAAGAAGGATTGTATTTGTTTTTCTCTAAAAAAACAATGGTTTCTCTTCGAACATTCACTTTTTGAGCTAATTCTTCCTGAGTAATGTTAAAACGTGCCCTAAATTCTTTAATTCTATTCGTCATTTTTAATTCCTTTAAAATAAAAGATCACCCATGTAATAGCAAAAAATAGCGCCATTCCTAAAACTCCGGTACCAATCCATTCTTCTGTATCCATTTTAATGGCAATTCTATCTTTAATAAAAATGATAAAAACCCACATATAGAGAGAAAAATAGTAGGAAAAGGCAGCTGTTTTTTGAATTATTTTTTTCGACATTTCATCCTCAACCGGTTCTTTTCTTTTTTCACTTTTAAACCGTTTTATCCCAAAGAAAATCGCAAAAGCAACTAACGTAGTGATGATTCCGGCGTGTAAAAAATCAATTTCTTTTAAAATTGTTGAAGATGTAGTGATCCAGATTACAACGCCAATAATAAGCAAACCTGCTACAATAAATACTAATAGAGACTTTTTCATAATGTTTAATTTATGTTATTTTTTTCTAACACAAAGATAGAAATATGTAACATATCTTTTACACTTATTAAGAATTTTTAACAAAAAAAAATAATCTATATATGCAACATTTCATTATTTTTGTAATCTATAAAAAATATGATCCTAATTTTCTTTACAATGAAAAACAGCACTTTAAAATCCATTTTTTCTCTTTTATTAATCTTATCCATTAACACTTTGTCAGCTCAAATTCAATCAATTAACAATGATGAGCCCAAGAAAATGGTAGAAGTTACGATGAAACAATTTTTAAAGGCGATACCCGCTGACATGCTATCCATTTATAACATTTCAGATACATCTGAAATAAATAAAGCAGTTATAGGTGATCCTATCCCTGTTTATTATTTAGAACATGATTCATTAAAGTTTTCGAACACCTGGAGAATCCCACTTATCATCAATGATGAATATAGATCATTATTTACTATATTGTTTTCCAATGAATCGTATTCAATTGTTGATTTTGGTGCTAACGTATTAGCAGAAGAAATTCAAAAGTATATTAAAAATACACCTATACTTGGCATTTTAAGGGTTTTCACTATTCATAAGGATTATTTCATTTCCAAAAATGATAAAAATGAACTTTATTTTGCGCCCATACCTGTTTTTAATAATCAAAAAATACCCCTTTCTGAAATCATAAAAATGATAAAATAATGAAAAAATTATCAATCATTCTCGTCTTATTGATTTTTGTTTTTCAAATCCGTTCTCAGGTTTTACCGGTTAAGTTAATGTTTCAGGAACAGGATCAATGGTGTTGGTCGGGAGTTTCTGCTTGTATTTTGGATTATTATTGTCATACAACTTCACAATGTGAAATTGCAGAATACACCCGCACAGTTGAAACTTTTGGTGACATAAGCTTTGGAAATACACCTTGTTGCACGAATCCTGCTTCTTGTAACAATTGGAACTACAGTTGGGGTGGACCGGGAAGTATTCAGGATATTCTTATCCATTTTGGGAATATTAACAATTCAGGTGTTTGGAATTCGTTGACTAAAACTCAGGTAGAAACAGAAATTGCAAATAATAGACTTTTTGTGATTCGTTGGGGCTGGGATGGAGGAGGTGGTCATTTTGTTGTAGGACATGGAATCAACGGTGATATGTTATTTTATATGAATCCCTGGTATGGAGAAGGGTTAATGATGGGAACCTATTCGTGGGTATGTTCAGGAGGTGGCCACACCTGGACTCACACGAACATCATAGACACTACCCCACCCTATAGTACTCCTCCAACTCCTTTTATTACATTAAATGGAACAATATTACATTCGAATGCATCAACGGGGAACCAATGGTATAATGAATCAGGTATTATAAATGGAGCTGTAAACCAAGATTATCAACCCATAATCTCCGGAAACTATTTTGTAAAAGTTTCAAATAACAGTTGTGAATCTGATACCTCAAATCACATTTCGGTTACTATATCCGGAATTGAAAACCATCTTATGAACTCCGTTAAAGTGTATCCTAATCCATTTAACGACCAGTTAACGATTGAAAATCCAAACCATCTGAATATTCAATGTAAAATATATAACATCATGGGAATGATGATTTTACATTCCAATTTCAATGGAGATGGAGTTTTATATACACCCGTACTTACCAATGGTATTTACTTTATTTCACTATCTGACGGTAAATCAGAAGTTATCAGGAAGATAATCAAACAATAACGTTCGATGTGCTCGAATGCTCATGTGCTCATTATTCATTATTCATTATTCATTATTAACTATTAACTATTAACTATTAACTAAAAAAGGGATCCCCTTTCAGAGATCCCTTCCATTTCATCAATACTTAGGTTAGTATTTTTTTCTTTCGGTATAGTAAGTATGAAGTAATTTATGAGATTTGTGTCCGTTAGGTTCCCCTAAGAATTCTTCATAAATAGCTTTTACTTCAGGATTATCATGAGATTTTCTGAATTTCATACCTTCATCTTCACGATAAGTAGCATCTGTTCTTGCGCTTCTGATCTTGATGTTGGTTGGAATTGGTTGTCCACCACCACCGATACATCCACCAGGGCAAGCCATGATTTCAATAAAGTGTAATTCGATAGTTTTATCTCTTACAGCATTCATCAATTTTCGTGCGTTAGCTAATCCATGGGCAACACCAACTTTCAACTCAACACCTTCCAAGAATTTGTATTCTTCTTTAACGTCATTGATTAATACAGAAGCTGTTTTAACACCTTCCATACCACGAATTGGAGTAATTCTTAGTCCATCAAATGGGATCTCTCTGCCTGTAACGAGTTCATAAACAGTTCTGATGGCAGCTTCCATAACACCTCCGGTTACCCCAAAGATTACAGCAGCACCTGTTGATTGTCCCATGATACTATCGTAATTTTCATCTTGTAATGTTCTTACGGCAATACCGGATTGATGAATCATAGATGATAATTCACGAGTTGTTAATACATAATCCACATCTTTATAACCGCTATCTCTCATTTCTGGACGATTTGCTTCAAATTTCTTTGCTGTACAAGGCATAATTGAAACACTTACCATATCTTTTGGATCCAATCCTTTTTTCTCAGCATAGAAAGTTTTGGCTATTGCACCAAACATTTGTTGAGGTGATTTACAAGTAGAAAGATTAGGTAATAATTCAGGGAAAATATGTTCAATAAATTTGATCCAACCTGGAGAACAAGAGGTCATCATTGGTAAAGCAACCGATTTATCACCATCAACTAAAACTTTTTTAAGTCTGTGTAATAATTCTGTACCCTCTTCAATAATGGTTAAGTCGGCAGTAAAATCGGTATCAAGAACAGAGTCAAAACCCATTCTTCTTAGGGAAGAAACCATTCTACCTGTTACTGAATTTCCAGCTCTTAAGTTGAAAAGTTCACCTAAAGCAACCCGGGTTGCAGGCGCAGTTTGTACAACAACATGTTTAGATTTATCATAGATAGCATCCCAAACTTCTTCGATATAACTTCTTTCTACCAAAGCTCCGGTTGGACAACGATTGATACATTGACCGCAATTGGTACAAACGACCTCATTCATAGGCATATCCATAAATGTTGACATGATGGTTTTGTTTCCTTTTCCAGCCATAGTTAAAGCATTAACACCTTGAAGTTCAGCACAAGTTCTAACACAACGGGTACATCTAATACATTTGGATGAATCTCTAAGGATAGAAGGTGATGATGAATCGGGTCTTTTATTTTGTCTGAGACTAATAAACAACTCTTCATCAGTTCTGTACTCTAAAGCTAACTTTTGAAGTTCACAGCTGTTATTGTGAGTACATTTGATACAGTTGATATTGTGTTCCGTCAATAAAAGTTCCAAAATATGCTTTCTTGCTTGTCGAATTTGGTGAGAATTCGTAGTAATATTCATATTTTCGGCAACCGGAGTGGCACAAGCAGCCATCAAATTGTTTGGGTTGTTAACCTCAACAACACAAATTCTACAATTTCCTGAGATACATAAGTCTTCATGATGACATAGTGTCGGGATGTGAACGTTAATTGATTTTGCTGCATGTAAAATTGAGGTACCCTCGTCCACTTTAAGGGCAACACCATTTATAGTTATATTTAATTTTTTCATAATTTTTCCTCCTTTTAATAAACGATTTCTTCTCTGAAGTTTCCAATAATTGATGTAAAAGCATTACCAACAGATCTACCTAAACCACATTTTGATGCATATTTCATAGTGTGAGCTAACTTCAAGAGTTCATCAAGGTAAGTTTTAGGTTTTTCTTTTCTTTTAACGGATTGAATTCCTTTAAGAAGTTGTTGAGTTCCAACTCTACAAGGAGTACATTGTCCACATGATTCTTCTTCAAAGAAAATCAAATAGTTTTCAAGGATATTATACATAGAACGGGAGGAATTGAATACTTTCATAGATCCACCGGTAGGAACACCTTCATAACCAATGATGGTATGAGGAAACTCTTTACGAGGAACGCAGAATCCAGAAGCACCACCAACTTGCACTGCTTTGGTGTCACCATCTCCAAATTCATCAACAAATTGTTGAACGGTCAAACCCAATTCCAACTCAAAAATCCCCTCCTTGCAGCAGTCACCTGATACAGAGAATAATTTTGATCCTTGAGATGCTTTAGTTCCCAATTTGATATATTCTTTAGAGCCAATATCAGCTATGATTAATGTGTTTACGAATGTTTCCACATTATTCACTACTGTAGGTTTTCCAAGGTAGCCGCTATTAACAGGATAGGGAGGTTTGTTTGTAGGTTCTCCTCTATGACCTTCCATAGATCTTAGTAGTGAAGTCTCTTCACCACAGATATATGCACCTGCTCCAAATTTTAGATCTAAATGAAAGTGAATTCCTAATAATCTCAATTGGTTTTCCATTTTATCGATCGCCAATTTTAATTTTGTGGATAAAAATTTGTATTCAGCGCGTAAATAAATGAATCCTTCTTTAGCTCCAACTACATAAGCAGCCAATGCCATACCCCAGATCACTTTGTCTGTTGATCTGTCTAGGATTTCGCGGTCTTTAAATGTACCGGGTTCCCCTTCATCTGCATTACAGATTACAAATTTTATTTCTGTATCTTGTTCTTTTACTAATTTCCATTTTAATCCGGTAGGAAAACCTGCACCACCACGGCCTTTAAGCCCTGAATCTATCAATTCTTGAAGATAGGCATCTTTTCCCATTTTCATAACATGTTGCATCAAAGAAGGACAATCCATATCTTCTTTGAAAATGAGTTCTGTTCTTTTTAGTTCTGTCGCCATTTGATTTGTTTTTTTAAATTCTTAAACTTATTTTTTCATGTAACTTAAAAGGATATCCTTCACATTCTCAGGTGTTAACTCGGTGTAAACTTCATCGTTGATAAGCATAGCAGGACCTTTATGGCACCAGCCTAAACAATTAGTGTACTCCAATGTGAACTTTCCGTCATGTGAAGTCTCTCCGGGTTTGATACCGATAAGTTCAGTAATTGCGTCAATGATATCCTCTTTGCGCTTCATATCGCAAATGATAGTTTGACAAACACGTATGGCATATTTTCCCCTTTCATTGGTGTTTAAAAAAGAATAAAAAGAAGCAGTCCCGTAAACATCTGCAGTGGAAATATCCAATGCTTTAGCAATGGCAACCATTCTTTCCTCGTTAAGGTAGTAAAAGTTATCCACAACATCTTGTAAGATAGGCATTAAACTGTCTCTTTTTTTTCCGTACTTAGCCACAAGTTGGCCAATAAATTCTTCGCTGTTCGACATAATAACTTGGTTTAAATGAATATAAAGTGGTTTAAAGTGTTGTCCTATAAATATCTAAGTTTTTCAACAAAAGCGGTCAAATATAAGAAAAAATTTGATCTAATGAAAAAATTTATTACGAATTTCTTAAAAATTGTTAATTTTTTTTCATTTTTCTCTAGACAAATGCAGAATCTAGAAATAAAGAAGTTTATTTCTTATTAATAAATAGAAAATTAACACATTAGCACAATATCACATCAGCAGTTTAGCAAATCAGCAAATCAGCAAAGGGCTCTTATCTTACGATCATCTTCCCCCTGAAAACCATCTTGTTATCTGAAACAATAGTATAGAAAATCATACCTGTATGTGGTTTTAAATCAAAAGTTTCGGAACTATTTTCAATATTTTCTACTTGAATCAATTGTCCTAATGCATTATAAAACTCGATAGTTGCTTTTTCAGGAACCTCTGATAACTGAAGTTTAAACTGTCCATAATTTGGATTTGGAGCTATAGAACATTGAATATGTGATGAATACTCCATGATATCATTGATGGATTCAGGTGTCCAGGTGATTGAAATATTACTGAAGCTTGAAACGTTTGCTGGTGAAAGGGAATGAGCAACAGAATCTTTTACAATTTCAAAATAGGAATAATTACCCGTTGCATTTTTATCGGTCAACTCAAAACAAACTCTATATGTTCCATCTGGAACTACTACCCCACTGGTATTGGTTCCATCCCAATTACAAACACGGGTTGCATGACTGTTCACAGTAGCTCCTGAAATGGCATCAACTCTATTGTATTGTGATTTATTTTTCCAATGGGTTAAATATTGTTTGTACGTATTGGCATAAACCAACAAAGTTTTTACAAAAGTTCCACTGGAATCCTCAACCCAAATGGCAACAATATTTCTGGGTGAATAATTTCCTCCGGCTGATGATGTCAAAGTGCTTACCCTGAGAGTTCCAGCTGAATTTGTATTCGTACTGTGTTGATTTAATGAACTATCCTCAATCGTAAATGAAGTGAGTATAATCCCGATTAATGTAATTAAAATGATCCGTTTTAATGATTTCATAGTTGTTGTAATTTTAAGCTCGCGAAAATAAAAAAAATGTCTCAATTTTTTAAGCATGTATAGACGAATTGTCAAAAAATATCTGTAAATATTTGAAAATTGGAAAATTGTTTTAATTTTGCAAAAAAAATACCAACCATGTTTAAATTTTTTGTTTTAGTATTCGCTTGCTTCCTTTTTGTTATCAAAATGGAAGCTCAATATCGACTGCAAAACCACTTCGATGTCGGAAAAACAAAGTCTTCCAACGGATTCTATTTATCCAACAGCAGTTATTTTGATTATACCTTAAAAAATACAACTTTCAAAATCGGTGCCAGAGTTGATTTGATCGAACAAACCAGTTTCAACCGATTCTTTTCCGGATTGGATATCCTGGTGAACCAAAAATTTCCTTTAAAAAAAATGGAATTGAATCTCTCAGTGGAGTATTTCATGAATCTTTACTCTCAATGGATCACAGAAAATAATGGAGCAATTTTGGGTATTTTAAAAACAAAACACTTCGAATGGCTCGCCGGACTCCATTTTAGAAATATACATTTTAATAAAATTGAAAACGAGTTGAATTTCAACAATCGAAACATCTATGAACTGTGGAATCTGGTGTATGGAATCAAATATAATCTAAAACCTATTGATTCTAAATGGAATATTGGCATAGGAATCACTAATAAAGACTATTTTGTGATCAATCAGGCGAGTAATCCGATGATTTATCTAGATGGTAAATACAAAATCAAATCTCAACTTACCCTTTTTGCAGAGATGTGGCTGCTAAAAGCCGGGGTTATGAATATCAGTGCTAATTATTATGGATTATTTTTAAGAGCAGGCGTATTATGGAACATAAAATAAAATTTCTATTTTTATTGATCATTCTAGGATTTCAAGGGTGCGATTATTTCGAAATGAGAGGTTTTGTGGCTGCCTACGAAACAGTCGATGAAAGATTTGACCAATCTATGGAATGGAATGAAACGCATCCGTTTAAAACCATCTCCATTAATTCAGAAGACTATAAAATATACGCAATGGGTGATTCTCACTTGGGGACTGCAGATAATTTGAATATTTTTTTTAATTCTGCCAAAAATGATCAGGCTATTGCAACTGTAATGGTAGGTGATATGTCTACAGGAAGTGTGGAAAACTACCTTTTTTTAAAACAAAACATCCCTGATCCTGATTCATTGCTAACCTTTCAACTCGTGGGCAATCACGACCTCTATTTTCATGGTTGGTTGCAATTTTACCAAATGTTTGGTTCCGGAATCTACTACTTTACCGTTCAGACGCCTAATGCGAAAGATCTTTATATTTGTCTTGATTCCGGTGGTGGAACACTAGGGACTAAACAGTTTGAATGGCTAAACGAACTTTTACAGGCTCATCGGGATGAGTATAGACATTGCGTCATTTTCAGTCACGTGAACATTTTCAGAATTCGAAATACCCTCAGCACCAATCCTTACCCCGGTGAAGTGATGGCGCTGTCCCAACTTTGTCTGGAATACAATATTAATATGGTAATAAACGGTCACGACCATATCCAAAACGTGGTTCAGTTCGGTCCCACCACCTTCATCACGATGGACGCCCTACAGGATGGCCTCGATTATGCTGGTTATACGATCATTACCAGCCAGGGAGACAGTTTATCTTACCAAAACCTAAATTTTCAATAGATTTTCAAATTTTCTTCCAAATTTTATATAATTTAATGCTTTTTTATCTGTGAAAATCTGTTAAATCTGCGTCATCTGTGTTCTATTATAGCTATTAATCAATAAGTTATATTTTAATATTTTTTTTATTTATTTGTTGCAAATTAAAAAAATTGTATTATTTTTGCGGTGTCTTAGTTCATTAATACACTAATACTTTAATACATTAAAATTATGAATAAAATCTTCTTATCTATCGCCCTCATCATCGTAATGCTTGTGGCTATGATTTGTTCCATTTTCGCTCAACCGATCACCGGCAAGATCGTTATCCAAAGCTCCAATCAACCCGCTGAGTACGTCAATGTGGGTTTAATGGGTAAAGGGATCGGAACTGTCAGCGATCAATTCGGAAACTTCTCCATCGAGATCCCTGCATCTTATGATCAAGAATTGCTCTACTTTTCTCGCGTTGGATATTCTAACTTCTCTATTAAAGTTTCTGAATTGCGCAACCAACAAAATATAGTGATCAAACTTCAAGAGTTGAGAGTATCATTAAATGAAGTATCCGTGATCCCAAAGGAGTACAAAAAGAAAACACTAGGGGTAACAACAAAATCCAAGAGTGTTGTTGCCGGATTTAATAACTTCAAACTCGGTTACGAATTGGGTCTTCTTATGAAAATAAATAAACCTACTTATATTCAAAAAGTACATATCAACTTCGCTTCCTGCACTTATGACTCCATCTTTTTAAGAGTAAACATCTATAAAAAAATGGGAGATATGGACTTTGTAAATATCCTAACCGAGCCCATTTACATCCACCTTCCCAAAAAAGATCTTAATCAAACCGTTACTATTGATCTTATTTCCAAATACATCAGAGTGGAAGATGACTTTCTGATTACTCTTGAAAATGTGAGAGATATGGGGGATGGTGAGTTGTTTTTCTGTGCTTCCCTGATCTCACAGGCAACCTATTTTAGAGAAACAAGTCAGGCCAAATGGGAAAAGATGCCCGCTCCTATCGGGATCAGTATCAGCACTGAAGTAGAAACTGAAAAATAACCTTATTAACTTTATACATATAAAAACTTTAAAAACAAATAAATTATGGTTACAATTGAATCACTAGAATTTGGTTATCGTAAAGGGAGACCTTTATTTCATAACCTAAATTTAACCCTTGAGAAAGGGTCTGTATATGGCCTTTTTGGCGTGAATGGTGCCGGTAAAACTACCCTCATCCGTCAAATCGCCGGTCTTCTTTTCCCTGAATCCGGTTCTGTATTAGTTGATGACAGAATTGCCGGAAAAAGAGATGTCGAAATGTATCAAAACATGTATGTGATCCCTGAAGAGTTTTGGGTTCCCTCCATCACTATCGATAAATATGTGACGTTGCACAGTTCCCTCTACCCTAAATTTGATCACAATGTCTTTGAACAAATCATGAAAGAGTTTGACATCAAAGGAAACCCTAAGCTAGACACGATGTCTTACGGTCAAAAAAAGAAATTCATCATCGGATTTGGTATTGCCAGTCAATGTTCATTATTATTGATGGATGAACCCACCAACGGACTTGATATCCCATCCAAAAGTCAATTTAGAAAAGTGATGGCTTCTTACGTAAATGAGGAACATTGCGTTTTGATCTCAACCCACCAGGTAAGAGATTTATCCAGCATCATCGATCAGGTGATTGTTCTAGATAATGGGCACATCAAATTTAAAGAGAGCATTGGTGTGATCACCGATAGTTTTAACTTTGGAATCATCTCAAGCGATAGTAATGCTGAAATCGTTTA
>Ga0209099_1000735_pt1 | contig 37354 bp, 38 predicted proteins | sample AD_JPNHW2_MetaG_FD_184430 | JGI IMG/M metagenome (GOLD analysis project Ga0209099, IMG submission 184430) | Active sludge microbial communities of municipal wastewater-treating anaerobic digesters from Japan - AD_JPNHW2_MetaG (SPAdes) (version 2) | ecosystem: Engineered > Bioreactor > Anaerobic...
GGCCGAGCCCGAGCCGACGAGGGAGAGGAAGAGTCGCTGGCGCGCGTAGATGCCGTCGACCGCCTGCTTCGTGATGGTCCCGAGGGTATCCACGCTGAAGTCGTCCCCGATCGTCATGAAGAAGTCGGGCCGGTCGGCCGCGGCCTCCGCCAGCACCTGCGAATAGAGGACTGGGTCGAACTGCTGGACGCGTTCGGGATGGGAATCCCCGATGATCTCGAAGCTGAAGGTCGAGCCCGGCGCCCGCTGCGTCACGAAGCGGCCCGAAGGCCCCGGCGAGAAGGCCGCCTGTCCCGCGATACGCGACTCCAGGCGGTAGCCGTACTCCGTGCCCGAAGCGAGACCGGCTATCGCGACTTCCGCCGGGACGCCCGCCTTGAGGGCTGTCACGGCCGTCCTCGAGGTCCAGGCCTCGGGCGCCGCGGCGATCGCTCCGTACTCGGCGTAGACCTCCTGGTCCCGGTCGCCGAGGAGGTTGAGGACGACCGAAGCGGCCGAGGGACGGCCCACGACGGCCGACAGCGGGGCGCGAGCAAGGATGCCGGCGGGCAGGACGGCGGCCGGCGCAGCTTGCGCCTTCGCGCCGGCCCCGCCGGCCCCACCGCTCCCGCCGGCCCCGCCGCCCTTCACGCCCTGCCCCTGCGCCGAGCAGACCGGCGCAAGGACGAGGGCGAGGACGAGAGCCAGGGCCGCGCCCCACAAGGCATGCCGCTTGATATCGCATAACGCTTTCATGGTTCGCTCCTTGCGGCCTTTCACTTCGAGAAGAGCCCGGAATCGTCGATGGTCGCCTGGGTATCGACGGGGTCGGAATAGAGGTAATAGCCCGCCGGGAAGACGTCCTGGTTCCGGAGCCTGACCATGGCGGCCTTCTGGTCGGCAGAGAGGGTCCTGTAGACGGCGGCGAAACGTGTCGCCATCTCCCAGGACTGGAGGCCGTCGAGCTCGCCGTAGCGGCGGGAGAGGGCCATCACCTTGTCGTAGTCGATCGCCTTGCCCGAGAGGGCGCCGCGGAACTGCTGCGAGATCTGTCTGCGGATCGAGAGGATCTCCGCGAGAATGGGCTTGAGCGGCGTCATGATCCCCGTGATCACCGCGGCTTGGTCCTTCGTGAGAACCTCCGAGAGGAGGGCAGCGCCGGAATCGCCGGTGAGGGCCGTGGGGATGAAGTAGTCGCTGTTGCCCATGGCGGGGTAGTCCTTCATGTAGAAGCCGCCGAAGTAGGTGCCGTGGCGCTCGGGGCAGAAGTAGACGTCCGCATTCTCGTTTCCCGCATACCAGGAGAAGAACTCGCTCGCGTAGGTCAGGAAGAGCACGTCCTGGCCATGGCTCATCGTGCGCTTGTCGTACTGGTCCTCGAGGCTGGGCCAGGTGGAGGAATCGCCGAAGGACAGCTTGGCGAAAGCGGCCTTCTGCGCCGCAGTGAGGCTGGTCGCGACCTTGCCGTAGACCACGGCGCGGTCATAGGCGAGCTGTCCGTCGATCGCGAAGATCCCGGCGACCGCGGCCTGCACGGCCTTCTGCGAGAGCCCCGTGTTGCCCGCCGGTCCCTTGCCTTCCATGTTGTCGCGGAAGGCCTTGATGACGACGAGGCGGCTCTTGACGAGGTCCTGATAGGCGGATTCCTGCTTGACGGCGAGGTCGAGGAAGAGGGCCTTCTGCTTCGCGTCGAGGATGGCGAGGGTCGCGTTGCCGATCTTCCCGAGGAACATCTGGTTGTGCCCGGCCTCCTTCGCGTCGATGTCCCGCATGTACTGGAAGCCGAAGTAGTCGGCGACCTTGCCCGGAGGCAGGAAGGTGTCGGCGCCGAAGGTGCCGCTCATGAAAGCGAGGGCCGAGAAGGAGATCGTCGAAAGCTGGGCCTGGTCGGAGACCGACTGCTCGATCGTGTAGTTCTCGGCGGGACTGACCCCGGAACCGCCTGGATTTCCCGAACCGGCGCCCGGGCCTTTGGGCGGCCTCTGGCCCTGCGGCGCTCCCTGCGCGCCGAGGACTCCGGCAAGGGAGAGTGCGAGCGCGATTGCCGTAATGCGTTTCATAAGGGTCATCATGAAGAACCTCCTCGCGGCGCACAAGGCGCAGCAGCTCCTGTCGGCGTCCCGTTCGTCCGGAGACGAAGCAGGCCCGACCGATGTCTCATCTACGAGGAAGAATCTAGGGCCCGATTGTGAGGGCCATGTGATGCCTGAGGGGAAAAAGGAAAAAAGGTCCCGGACCGGGGGCGATTTGCCGCAAGAATCTCGGGATCCAGGGTACCAGCGGTATACGTCGCAGGATTCGTCCGGGGAAGGCAACCTTTCGAATCGCGCGAAAGGTTTCCTTCCCCGGGCCCCAGCTTTCCAAAGCGCGTCGGAGAGACATCCTTCGTCCAGGGGGCAAACCCGACATACCGTTGCGCCGGCGAGAAGTCGATGCTACCATCCTGGATCATCAAAGGAGCTGTCCATGATTAGAAAAAACGTCCACCCGTCCATCAGGATACTTGCATTGGCCCTTGTGGCAAGCCTCGTAGCCTCCTGCCAGCAGCCTCCTGCACCTCCCACCGCCCCGGCGCTGCGACTGACGCTGCAGTCGGACAGCACCGAGACTGTCGACGCGACCCACCCGATACGCTGGGAGATTTCGACGGCCGCCGACTTCTCGGGCATCGTCAAGTCGGGAAGTGTTTCGACCAAGTCCGCGCCCGCCTTCGATGTGACGGTGGAGGCCGGCAGCTACTTCGTCCGGGCCTACATCGACGCAGACAACAACGAATCCCTCTCGTACGGAGACACTTTCTCGATCTATGGCCTGATTGGAAGCACCCAACTCATATATCATCCCTACAAAGTAACGGTTGCGGCAGGGGAAACGAAGTCGATCAGCCTGAGCCCCGGCGTCGGGGAAGAGACGGAGAACAACTCGGACATTCCGGACAACTTCGGGACCATCTACTTCACGCTCAGCTACAGCGGAACCGGCAACGTGGATTCCACGCACTGGCTCTATCTGGGAGTAGGGCAAAACGCGACGCTTACAACGCAATTCATGGGCTTCAGCATCCAGGAAAACGGCGAAAAGGTCTATGCGATCGTTCCCGCAGGGACCTGGTATGCCGGAGGATTCTTCGACATCGACGGAGATGCCGTTGCCCCCAACGGCCTGCCTGACTCCGGAGACCCGACCGAGCTCTATGACGGCATTGCCTACAATGGCAGCAATACCGGGACCCCCATCACGGTGACGGCCGGTACGCAGACGACAGAAAAAGCGCTGATCTTTGACAGTTCCCTGCTCTATCCCTGATCGACGAGCCGGGCATTGACGCTTCGCCCCAGACGGCTTCCGCCGGTCCTGGCGGAGCGTCAGGAAAACCCTGACGGATATGAACAACCGTAGTAACAGACCGGCGAGCAGGCAAAATGCCAAATGGATCGCACACTGCGCGTTACTTGCCTTCGTCTTGACGGTCGCCTGCCCGGGCTGCAGGCGACCGTCGTCCGTCCCCGCGCGGGCCGGGGCAGCCCTGCTCACGCCCCTCGATAGCGATACTATTCGGACTTCCCATACGACCTGAAAGCCATCACGAAAGACCTTTCCAACGAAGCCTCATTCCTGGCGACCTACGGCCCAGGCTCGCCCTTCGACTCAGCCCCGGCCGGGACGCACCCGATTTCGTACTATGCGGATTACCTCGTCATCGTTCGGCATAGGGAACAGCGCCGTATCGAAACACTAGAAATCAGCAATCGAGGCACAGGCAGGGCTCGACCAATGATTGGAAGAAGTCACCGAAATACCCTATGGGGTAGATTTTCCGGATACCCTAAAGGGTATGCGCGGGCGAGCTGCAGCCGTTGCGAGGGGTTGCAGCGACTCATTTGGGCTTTGTCATGACGGTTCCTGTAAAATCACTGGCCGCGAAGGAAGACGCTCGATGGCGTCTTTGGCAGATGAGGGGGACTTGAACCCGGAGGCGCGACGGCAGCCGCGCGATTCGATGAGCGCGGATGCCGTAAGTCCGACAGGACGTCGGACTTTGCGCCGGAGGCGGGATCGGAAGGGCGAGACACGACGTCGAGCCCTGAAGGCCAAGTCCCCCTCCGGGCCTGCCCGAAAATTCGGGACTTGGCCTCCGGTCGCGATCGTCCTGATCGCTCCCTACGGCCCCGGCTCCGTAGCTAACCGCGCCATCCCTGGCGCGGTTCCCCTCGGCGCGCTCAAATGATCGCGCGCCTCAGGTCGCTACTCCGCGTTCAAGTCCCCCTCCGGGCACAAAAAAGGCCGCGCATTAGCGCGGCCAAAGAGTGCCCGGAGGGGGACTTGAACCTACAACGTCACATTCTAGCTATATATTCTACTTACCCTATACTTATATCTATTTCTTTATTTTATATAGCTATAAATCATCTATCTTCATTGATTCTTATCGCTTCTTATTGGCTTTTTTCGGCATAGTGGATACATTATAACGGGCACACCAAGCGACTGAACCATGACACGCCGTTTTTTGAGACGCGCATGGTCCTTTATAATGGGCACACCGGTTGCTTTCTTCTGTTACCTAAGGAGTTCAGAAAATGCCAAGAAAACGAAACCCTTACAAGCTATTTCTTCGGGGTAAAGTCTACTATGTGGCCTATCGCTCTCCTATTACAGGCGAGTTCATGACCGCCAAGTCAACCGGACAAACGACCAAGGGCGCGGCTAAAACTTGGGCGGAAAAGTTCCAAGATGCTGTCATTGCAGGGAATGTTGGCAAAGGGTCGTTGATAGAATTGCTAAACTCAATCTTCGAGGAAGGTAGTGAGTATATAAAATACGTTACCGATAGGAAAGGCGCTCCAACAGCAACTCTTCTATCTCACAAGCGAGCAAAGATACATAACCATATAATCCCCGCGCTTGAAGAGATCAAAATAATAACCTTTGATAAGTTGAACCTCGAAGTAATCGAAAAGATGCAAGGTAGCATTATCGCGAAGGGTATATCCCCAAAAACAATGAATGAAGCTTTCCACAATTTCCATGAAGCGATTCGATGGGCTCTGAAGCAGAAGCTCATCTTTAGTGATCCCTTTGCTGGTTACACCCCATATATCCATGTAAAAGCTAAACGGGGGACATTGACCTATGATGAAACGCTCAAGCTTTGGCAGTGCCCGGAAATCGACGATTCTGAAAAGCTAATTCTGTTCCTTCCTTCCTTTACGGGATTACGGACCGGCGAGGTGCAAGCTCTAAGGTTCGGAGATATCGGGGAAGATAGAATACATGTAACAAGAGCATGGGATATAAGATCGGGATTCAAAGGCCCAAAGGGCTCAAAGCCGGGACTACTAAAGGAGAGATATACTTGTCTTCCGCCTTCATTACGGAAGCTCATGGACATTGAGAATCACAAGCCAGACGAGTTGGTTATCCCCCCACGAGCGACAGCGATGGTTTTGAGGAATGATTTTTACAACGAGATTTTCTATAAGTCTATTGCCAAAATTGGAATATCAGAAGAAGAAGCCAAGAAAAGAAACATTGTGTATTATTCTGGAAGGCATTTCTTCGAGACATTCCTAATCGAAAGGAACTTCGATCTTTTATCTGTATCTCACCTCATGGGACATACTGGCTTAGGGAAAGGAGCTAACCCCATGACAGTCAACTATTTTGCGGCACAGACGAATTTCCAAAAACTTAATAAAGCATTCGAGAGTTTTTTGAAGGGGAAGAAATAATACAAACTCTATGATTCGGCCAATTATCCGTCATAGATTCATTTTCGCTTTTTTTCGTCATCGAGGTAACTAGAGTCTCACATTGAGGAGCTCAAATGCTCCCGTCCCTACCATTTTATGAGCATGAACTCTTCCGCATGGCTCGGCCAAATATGCCTTCCCCCTCGCTCCTTGATCCTTAGCCAACTCGCGTTGCTCTTTGTGTCATCAGGCATTATCTGGAAGACGGGGTAAAGGTCGCCTATATATACGTCATGCTCATCGGTGATCAGGGAGATACTGTCATCTGAATGTCCCGGAGTCTGGATCACCTCGCCGAGGATACCGATCTTACCTAAGAACGCCCTCGACTCTTCGGTCGTGATCCGGGTGAACCTGTCCTTGAGGATGGGCTTGTAGCCTTTGTATTTCGGGATGATGATTCGCTCCATATCGTCGATCCAGCCACCCTGATTCTCGAAGAGAAGGCACTCAATCCCGGCGTCTTGGAAGTCCCTGATGAGGCCTGCATGGTCGAGGTGGAAGTGCGAGACCATCGCCCACCTTATCTGCTCGAATCTATATCCTGTCGATTTCACGCCTCTGGCGTATTCGTGGAGCGAACATGGCCATCCAGCGTCGAAAGCGAGAAGGCTATGGCCATCGGATGAGGGGATGAGATAGCAGTTCGTATTCTGGTAGCGGAAGTATGTCATCTAGGTAGCCCGAAGTGCCTCTTCAAAAAACTTCGCAGTGATAGGTGCCGAGCCCTCGTAGTGGTTGTTAATGTTGATGATGACCCTGCCACCCTTGTATTTGATGTCCCGCGACATATCGGCGATCCGCATCTTGTCGGGCTTCTCGTCTACGAGCTTATTCCACTGCTCCCCCGTCGCCTTTTCAATCACAGCACGGTCCCCGCCGAGGAGCCTGATCACTGAGGTCCCCTCTACATACTGTCCATACTTCTCGTAGACTTCGTAAACATGGGGCATGAACAGCTTTTCTGAAAAGACGTGAATGAGATGCTTCTCCTTCAAAAAACGGAAGTAATCATCAACAAGGTAGTTCTTGTTGCGGGTTTCAATGGCGAGAGGAATTGTCTGGGGCACGTTGGCGACGAAAGCATCTATTGCTTTCATAAAATCGTCAACCGATTTCATTTTATCCTTATTCAGATACTCGAACTCTAGCATCACAGCATCAACTTGCGGCAACATCGGCTCGATACGCTGTATGTATTCGGAGAAGACTTCAGGCGAAAGGAAGGAAGGATTGGGAATTAGCTCTTTCGATTCCCTGTTACGCTTATGCGTGAGTGAAACGTCTTCCGTTACCTTCACCGTGAAGGAGAAGTCCTCATCCACCCTCCCGAGATACTCAAGAACATCCTTTCGCTCGGGAAGTCGGTAGAACCAGCTATCAACTTCGGCTGTCCGGAAGTGCTGGGAGTATTCGGGGAGATATCCTGCGGCAGTCTTGCTAGGCTTCGAGTATACGAGGCCGACCCATGATTCGTAGTTCCATGAGCAGGTTCCGAGCTTCACTGATGAGGTCGCGATATTCATACTTCAAGGGTAATGGAAAAACAACTCGCTCGGTAGCCTAACTTTAGCTTCATTCAAGCAGTATTTATCCATTGAGTGGGTTATCAACAAAAACCCTCCGCCATAGCCGTATCTCTGGCGGAGGGGAGGTCACGATGCTTGGGGAAGGAAGTTAGCATGGACCTCGTCTCGGATTGCTCCATGATCACATGAAAATCATGTTCGGCTAGAAAAAGCTCCAAACATGATTCTACCTATCCGAACATGAAGTAGTTTGCAGTTTTGTTATAAAATAGTTCTTGACTGGAAACAATCACCAAAATTAGCCAACTACAGCGACGAGCCAATCAACCAGTCCAGAGTTCAAACACCGTTTTGCCAACTTATGTTTAGCGATAATTGTTATTCCATCATCTATGGGGCCAGAGCCCGACATATACTCGATTAAATCAGGTGCAGGAGAATGAACGATAAAAAACTTGAAATCTGTTTCATGACTAACGCTTGCCATATCCCGAAAACGGAAGTAGGTCGCTTTATCACATTTTGATTTTACTTGAGCGAACGCATATTCGTCAGAAATAGGGTTGATTAGTTTTAAGTCGATATCTTTTATTGTGCCACCCATGTTTCCAATCCTCGCCCATCCAGAAGCCCTAAAGAGAAGGTCAACGAGCACCTCAAAATCCTTCCACTGTATACGGACTAGCAATTTTTCGATATCATTTATTAGTTCTTGCTGATGCCGTTCAAGTTCAATTACAGTCTGATCTTGCTGATCGTTAATAACCCTTATCAGGTAACTTCTTTCCTCAACAGAACAGATAGTTCCTCGATAGCCTTGAACTTTAGTGAGTCTTCCACTCAAACTTTGCATCTCAAGCTTCCGATCATTTATGTCAACATCCTTCCATCCACCAATCGCTTTCCGGTATTTCGTATAATCGTCATTGAGATGAATCTCTGTTTCCGCAAAGCAATACCAGAGTTTGTTATCGAAATAAGTTATCCATAAAGTCGTAACTGGTTCTGTATAAAACATCTTAACTTGATTACAGTGGCTCGTCGTAACTCGCTTTTGCGTTTTATATTCTCTCGAAATCTGGTCATAGACCTCATCCCATTTGCCTTCAAGGCACTTCACGTGATCTATTTCACGATAATCAAGTTTCACTTTCCCATCAGCTATACTAGTTCGTTCAAACTCGCCAGCCACACCCATTTTAATAAAGAGAACATTGGTGGGTTCAGGTATTGGTGCATTCATGATTCCCTCCATCTAATTAAATCTGTTATTTACTATCCTTTTTTTGCTATGTCATCTCAGAATCTTACTCTCTTCTAAAACCAACTGTCAATTCGGACAACTTTTCACTCATTCTAACTTAAGCACCAGCCCCTTATGGCTAGTCAGTATACAGAAAAATGAGCGACGGTAATTAAGGACCCCGCTCTTAGTTTTAGCAAGTCCATATCCTCACTTAACTATATCGCATAACGAAAACCACAAAGTAAGTATTATACGTTCACCGAACCGAATTGTAGCATCAATACTAAGAGAGCGATACATCATTACTGCTTGTATCTGTGGGTTAGTATTTCCAGTAAGCCTCGATCCCCCTCAAATAGGTCTCAGTAACTTGTATTGACGCATGACCAAGAAGAGACTTCAATCTATAAATATCTTTATCTTTATTATACTCGCAGATTGCAAAATAATGTCGTAAATCATGAACACTGTAAGCCGCTTTGATTTTACTCGCCTTGAACAATTTCATTGAAGCGTGCTTGAACGCGTTTCTGACGGCCTCATTAGCAAGATCAATGAACGGTTTTTTACAGTTAAGCCCCGCTTTCTTGATCGCCCCAAAAGCCGTTTCTGAAATCATTCCCGAAACTTCTTTCCCTTTCGAGGTTGCAGTATACCTTCCGGCCCGGATGGTTAGGGAAGGCAAAGCCCCCACTCTCAGCCCATGTTCTACCATAACCGTGATAGCCGCTTGGATAGCCGGGGCGACCGATTCTCTTATGATCTCGATCTCCTCAATGTTTGGGACCTCAGGTTCCTTGGTCTGTTTCTTCGGGCGAGCCTTCGTCCCCCGGAATGGGTTCCTGATCCTGCCTTCGGTCTCCCTTTCGAGGAAGGTGAAAAAAGACGAACAAGCGGCCACCTTGAGCCTGATAGTGGAAGGCGCTCCATCAAGAGAGTCGATGAAAGCGTCGGCATCTTTGGGCCTCAGAGCGAGCACTATGAGGCCAGAACGCTCCGCCCAACCCTCCAAGGCATCGAGCGCCGCCTTATAGGTCTTGGACGTGCCAATGGACCGTTTTGCGGCTCTGGCGAGGAACGTTGCCTTCTTCTCGGCATAGTCAATCTTCTCGAACTCGACGCGGGCCTTGAGGTCTTCTTTCAGGGTATCGAAGACCACAGACCTTGCGACGTGCTTCAACTCCTCCTTCCCGAGGGCTTCGAGGGAGGGGGACTGGTGGACGAGGAAGCTTACAAGGCTGGAAACTACGAGAGAATCGTCATCAGGATCGGTCAGAATCGGGGGAGGATTGACCATCGTTTTGCCTCCATTTGGTTCTAACCGGGAATATAAGATTTTCGGTTACGATGGCAGTAGCAGACAAATGTTTTTCGGAACAAGATTCACAAGTTGACGAACATAGGGTAGGATATTCCCTAAAAGATCACCAAACGAGGCAGAGTGTGAAAGCGGAGATTGCCTACTTCCATTGTGGAGAACACCTACGCAAAACCCTCGAAAGCGAAATCGAGGATGCACTGAATGCCGTGGATACGGTGAAGTGGGCACCAAGTTATTCGATCAGTGTTGGGGCGAAAACCTACAAACACCAAACCGGATATAACAAGGCATTCTCAATGTGTTTCGGTCAGATGGGATGGGAGTCTCAGCCATTACTGAGGACAACCCCCAAGCTCATTGGGGATTTTCGGAAGGGGCTTGTCTTCGTAGAGATACAGTTCGGCAATAGTGCAACGCTTTATCGAGATTACTATAAGTTCCAGTATGGGTTGGCGAACGGCCTTCTCTCTCTAGCAGTTTTAATCGTTCCGACTAAACCCCTTGCATTCTTCCCGACGAGACCAAAGAGCGTAAATAACATGGCTGATTTCAATCTGGCAAATACTTGCCTTACCGTGCTTCCGATCAATGTTCCGACAATGCTGATTGGCCTTCTACCACTGAACTAAACCAGTAATGGGAGAAAAAAATGAAATCATGGATTTTCCAAGGTAATCCCGACCTCTTCGACATTGATACCTACCTCGCGCAAAACAAAGAAGTAGTTTGGACAGTTCGTCAAAGAGAACTAGCCACGAGCATGAAGAAAGGAGATGAGGTTTTCTTTTGGAGAGCCGCAGGAGCTAAGAAAGCCATATCAGGTATCATCGCGTATGGGTTTTTAACCGATTCACCTAAAGATCAAGCTGATGATGAGGCTTCTAAACAACTATGGACGACCGATGCTAAAAACCAAATAGCATTACGGGTGTCAGTTCACATAGAGAAGGTTAGTCTTGATTCTAAAACGATACTGAAACGAGATTGGCTCGAAAATGATCCTATCTGCTCGGATATGAAAATCCTGAAGATGGCTTCAGCAACGAACTTTATGCTCTCTGAGAAGGAAGCCCATAGGTTGAGAATGCTTGTCCAGAACACAGGTAGAGACTGGAATGAGATGGAAAGTATTGCCGCACTATGGGCCTATGTATCTACGCTTGGGAAGGAGATATCCAAGCTCCCCGGATCACCAGTAAGTGACACGGCCCTACTCATAGGTCGCGCAGTTACTGGCGTCTACAATAAAGTCATGAACTTCAGGAACCTCGATCCAACCGATTCGCGAGAAGGTCTTTCTGGTGGCGGACAGACGGACAAAGAAGTCTGGAATCGCTACTTCGATACCCATGGCCAGAGACTTGATATTGAAAGGCTTAAGAACGATTACGAAAGCTTCTGGAATGGCTCATTCCCTGCAAAGAACCCAAAGGTGAGTTATGCGGATTTTGGGGACGCTCCTAACGATGACCCACATGAGCTTCAGCAGTTTGCGGCAAAAGTAAGAAAAGGCCAACCCGCCTTCAGAAAGAACCTTCTCAAGGCTTATGGGGAAAGGTGCGCTATCACGGGGCATGGTCCGGCTGAAGTGCTTGAAGCCGTTCACATTCTAGATCACGCAATATCTGGCATCAATGAGCTTGATAATGGCCTTCTCCTTAGGGGAGACCTCCATAGCCTTTTCGATGCTCGCTTGATCAATATCGACCCAGCGACCTTCACGGTGGTTGTGGATTCAAGCCTCATGAATACTCCCTACGGAGAGTTGCATGGACAACGCATCGCTAATAGAGTTGATGGGACGCAAATCGATTCTAAATACCTATTGGCAAGAAATAAAGGAAATTACTGAGGTTACAGAATTATAAAATGTCATTATTCATGCTACAAAAACTTAATTAACAATTTTCGTATTTTCATGAGTCGGGCATATAATCTCCAAGCTACTTCTAGTCAAACATTCATGAATCGCGTTTTTGATTTTCAATAGCTTTGATACGATCCTCGTCTTCCTTTAATAATATCGATTCGACCGATGAAATAGAATACTCAAGCATTCGCAAACAAATATATGAAAAGCGTATTGACGTAGTAAGAAAACAAACGATCACGACAACATACATTTCGGCAAATAACCTATTGCATTTGAATACCTGAAAAAACATAGACATGATCAGAGCCGAAACACATGCAACAAGGGCTATTTTGGAATACCGAGAAAAGAGAATAGTTTTTTTTGATCGGGCGAGCCGACGAATGGCTTCATTTTGACTTGAAGCGAATATCGATACGATAGTTGCGAAAAAACCAATAAATACGGACGCTACCGTGTTAATTGACCCTATCGTGGCATCGGATAGCGAGTATAATTGCCGCAATATGCTATCAATACTATCTGAGAAAAAGAGTTCAACAATAATAAAACCAATTACTACAAGAAAGCCCAACTTGGGGATAGCTTTTTCAATGCAGAAATCTAGGATTGAAGAAAGTTTCTTCATTAAAGTAAAACCCCTTGCTGTGGAGGAGGAACTACAGTGATCCTACAATCAAAATACAACATTACATCTATAAGCTTCTTGTAGTAGTCATCAAACCTACCGGCTCGTTTATCGATATACAGCTGAACAATCTCATCCCTTATAGTTGACAATAATGGTATTTTCATTTGGCTATTCTGAAGGATAACATCTTTCATTGGCTTGTCGATGTCTTTCAAGTTTAGAGTTTCCATCCGCGAATTATGCTTGAATCGAACAAGAACAGTTTCGACAGAATCCTCAGCAATATTCAGCAACCGTAAAAATGTCATCACAGAGGCAATATTCAATGATTCGCCTCTTCTTTTCTTGAAAACAAGGGTAATGGTATCGGCACTAAAACTTTCTTGTTGAGGGCTTGAAAAAACCGATAAGAGATTTTTATAGTCTTCTTCTTTCGCCATCAATATACTTTTTCCAGCACCATCAAGCCTTACTTTTATCTCTATAGTCGTTATATGCGCACTTTTAGCGATATCCTCAATCGTAAGGCTTTCGAGTATTTGTTTAGTTTCGAGAACGTATTCATTTTCTTCAATAAACGAATTTAAGTATTTGACCAACTCTCCACAACTGACACCATCTCGATTTTCTTCGATTATAAGAAGGTTCTTTTTTTCATCGTAAAGAAAGGTCGTAATATCGAGAACATGTCCGTCATATTCCTCTATCCTCTCGTCTTCCAATGAACCAACATAGAAATTGGAATCACTACGAACCTTCAGGATTGAATATAAATGCAGTTTCGTCGCTGGTTCAATATAGGGAACCGTAAGAGCGCATTTTTTACCTCCGACCTCAATAAGCTTTTTGGGATATGGCAACGAAGCAATGCTCTCTAAGAAATCTTTCACTGATAAACTAATCGGCTGTCTTTTTTTTGAAAAATACATCAAATAATAATGAACACTTCTCATGCTAGCCCCGCCCTTATTTTGATCATTGCGGCATCAACAATTTTACGCCCAGAATAGGAATACCCTTTTTCATCACGCAACCCATTCCCCATATAACTCTTCTGCTTGTTCTATGACAGTCTGCACTGCCTTCTCTTGTTTATCCGGCGGATACTTGTATTGCTTCAATATCCTTTTAATAGCAATCCTGATCTGTGCCCTAACCGACTCTCTACTCTTCCAATCTACTTTTAGATTCGCCTTTAGCGACTTCACGAGTTCCCGCGCAATCGCTTTCAGAACATCGTCTCCAAGGTCTCGGACAGCCGATTCGTTAATGCCGAGAGCGTCATAGAAGGCGATTTCGTCCTCATTGAGCCCAAGGTTTTCACCGCGTTGTTGAGCTTCCCTCATCTTTTTGGCAAGCTCGATAAGTTCTTCAATAACCTGTGCTGTTTCGATAGCACGGTTCTCATACTTACCTAGTGAAGCTTCCAGCATTTCGAGGAATGAACGAGACATCATGATGTTTCGTCTCTGTCGGGGACTCTTTATCTCGTTGCTGAGGAGCTTCTTCAATAGCTCAACAGCTAAGTTCTTCTGCGGCATCCCTTTTACTTCAGCGAGGAACTCATCGGTGAGGATGGATATATCGGGTTTCTTCAAACCGGCCGCAGAGAAGATGTCAACAACCTGATCAGTCGCAACAGCATTCGATACAAGTTGCCGAATAGCGTGGTCTATCTCTTCAGGGGACTTCTTCTTGTTATCATCATCAATCGCTTTTGCTAGAGCGGCTCTTACTGTCTGGAAGAATGCAACATCGTCTCGTATCTCGACAGTCTTCTCGTGGGGAACCGCAAGAGCGAATGCTTGGGAAAGCTCCGTAACAAATTGAAGAAGATGTGGCTTCCCATCTTCTTGAGCTAGGATGAAATCTTGAGCGAACGGGATAAGGTTGTAGCGAGCCTTAGGATTCCCCGATTTCCAAGGACTCCAATCGAAGCCATGGAACATGTCGCACACGATCTCATACTTTTCCATCAAGACTGCTACCGCTTCGTTTTGATCGATAGCCGTCTTACCCTTCCCTCCGGACAGCGCATAGGTTGCAAGGGCACGTTTGAGGGAGTCAGCAATACCGAGGTAATCAACAATGAGTCCGCCGGGCTTATCCTTGAAGACGCGATTGACTCGGGCTATTGACTGCATGAGCCCGTGGCCTTCCATCGGCTTATCGATATACATGGTGGTGAGTGAAGGAACGTCAAAGCCAGTAAGCCACATATCTCGGACTATGACAATTTTGAAGGGCTTCGAGTTATCCTTGAATACTTCGGCTAAATGTTTACGCCGAGCACCATTGCGGATGTGCTTTTGCCAATCCACGGGATCGGTCGCAGAACCCGTCATAACGATCTTAACCACACCCGTCTCATCGTCTTCAGTATGCCATTCGGGTCGGAGTTTGATTATCTCGTTATAAAGATCAACGCATATACGCCTCGACATACAGACAATCATGGCTTTCCCATCGATTATTTCGAGGCGCTTCTCCCAATGATCGACGAAGTCCTTAGCGATCAATTCGAGCCGCTTCTTTGAACCTACTAGGGCCTCCAAGGCCGCCCATCTCGTTCGGAGACGAGCTCTGTCTTCCTCTTCCTCTCCTTCTGTGATCTCATCGAATCCCGCATCAAGGTGAGGCTTCTCTTCTTCTTTCAGGGCGAGCTTGGCAAGGCGTGACTCGTAATAGATGGGAACGGTCGCACCATCCTCTACGGCTCTCTGAATATCGTAGATGGAAATGTATTCACCGAAAACTGATCTAGTATTCCGGTCTGAAAGCTCAATCGGAGTTCCAGTGAATCCGATAAAGGAGGCTTTCGGGAGGGCATCATGGAGGTTACGGGCAAAGCCATCGATAAAATCGTATTGGCTACGGTGTGCCTCATCGGCAATGACTACAATGTTGCGCCTATCGGAGAGCATAGGATATTGGGCAAGCTTCTCCTCGGGCATAAACTTTTGAACTGTTGTAAAGACGACCCCGCCTGAAGCAACTCTAAGGAGTTCTTGTAGATGTTCTCGGCTTGTAGCCTGAACCGGTGTCTGTCTTAGGAGTTCTGAACAGTTGCAGAAGGTCTGAAAGAGTTGCTGGTCAAGGTCATTGCGGTCGGTGATGACAACAATGGTCGGGTTCTCCATTCCGGGGTGTAGAATGATCTTTCCAGCATAGAAGACCATCGAGAGGCTTTTCCCGCTTCCCGTAGTGTGCCACACAACACCGATACGCTTATCGCCGTTGGGCTTCGATGCCTTCAGCGTCTCTTGCACCGCTTTCCCGACCGCATGGAATTGATGGTATGCAGATATCTTCTTTATCCAGCTACCCTTCCCATCGGACTCGAATACTGTGAAGGAGCGGATCATATCGAGAAGTCGTTTCTTTTCAAATATACCCCGGATCAGGACTTCCATTTGAGTCATGGATGTAGGGGCAAGTTCCTCGCCTTCAATAGTCTTCCAAACAGCGAACCGCTCTTTATCGGCAGTAAGGGAGCCGAGGCGGGCATTATAGCCATCTGAAATTGCAAGGAGACAGTTGTAGGCATATAGAGAAGGAATCTCATTCTTATACGTCTGAAGCTGGTTATAGGCTTCCCATATTGTCGCAGATTCATCAGCAGGATTTTTCAGTTCTATATCTGCTATGGGGAGCCCGTTCAAGAAGACGAGAAGATCAGGGCGACGGTTGTGGCCGTTCTCTATGATCGTGAACTGATTGATAATAAGAAACTCATTCTTCTCAGGATGGTCGAAGTCGATTACTTTCGCCTTGTCGTTTACAATACGGTCACCATTGCGATAGGAAACATCGATACCATCAATGAGCATCCTATGGACTTCATGATTTTGCCCTATCAATGTAGCTGAGACAGAACGGGTTATTTTCTTTGCGGCTTCTTGAATAGCATCGAATGGGAAGGATTGATTTAAAGAAGAAAGAGTATCGATGAGCCTCTGAGGCAGGTGACAATCTCCATAGGAGTCTCTTTCGGCTTTATCCATTTCAGGCGCAATATCAGGCCCGAAGATATGGGTATAGCCAAGTTCCTCGAACATCTCGATTGCGATTCGCTCTACATCTGCCTCATTGAGTCCTGTATTCATTTTACATGCTCCGATATTTGTGATATTTGTTTTTCTGATAGTTCGAGATCGCCGGAAATGAGTTTTGGAAGGAGGGAATCCCTCATAGTAGACAAGTATTTTACTTCCTCAACATTACAGGTAATAGATTCGAGCTGGGGAAGCACAGCCTCGTTGTAAAAAGATATTAGTTTTTGTGTGGGTTCCACAACGAGATAGGATTGGAGATCGCTCCACTTCGCTCTTGGCATCTTCGTTCCATTGGAAAATGCCGTAGCACGTTCAACCATCGCTTCCGACGATAAGTGCATTAGCGCGTAGCCCCAATAGGACGTTTTCTTCGGCCTGATAACAAGAATGTCCGTCGAACAGATACCGTCCTTTGGCGCAAATACAACTTTGTGAAAATATGGACGTAGTTTACCAAACAAAATGTCCTTCGCCTTGAACTTTGCCTTGTTGCTTTGTAGATCATCGGAAGTTCCCCATTCCGAGAGGGCAATAGACTTCTTCGGGACGTGTTCTAACCCCACATAACAAACACTGTCCTTCATAGAATCAGGGAATACCTGTTCATTTATCACCGAACAAAACTGCCCTATCTCTGTAACCGTCCACCCCTTCGGTATTTCCCCAAGCTCTGAATCCTCAAAAGAATCGGGGAAGAGGCTATCTATATCAATCGGAAGCCTCGTAGGCTCTCCTGCGGCCTTCTTTCGGACAGGATCGAAGTCGATGAACCACGACTTGAATAGCGCACGCGCCATGGCTTCGAGTGTTTCGTTCATGGAGCGGAGGAGTTCTATCTTATCATCGAGAGTGCCGAGGATGTGGGCGATGGCTTTTTGGGTGGGGAGAGGAGGTATTGGAACTTCGATGTTCTCTATTCCGTAAAGGGGCAGTTTCAGTTGAACTGCCCCTACCGTATTCTTGAATATCTCATTTTGCCCAAGGGACGACTTTAGGTAATAAGCAAGAAAACTATTATCAATGATTTTATTATCAATAAGTATTTTCGCCGCGTTTTCGGTAAGATTAGCTTTATGAAGTTTATCAGGAACAATAGCAACTAGGCCAACACTTCCTACTATGCTAACAATTACATCCCCAGCATCGACAGTATACCGACTTATGGCACTCTGTGTTTCTATTGGAACATATTGAATCCCGCTTCTACTAACACGACCATCTACCAAGTCAACAATACGAATGTAGGGATGCGGTGTCGGGGATTCTACAAGCGAAGAACCAAGAGGGAGACGCTTCCCGCCCTTCACCGACGCAAACTCGCCGATCTTCATTGACTCCCACTCACTCGCCATAGCCAAGCACCTTCAAGTTCTTAAATATCTCTTTCGATAGCTCGTCCGACTCTTTGACCTGTTCCTTTAGCTTCGCGGTCAAGTGTATCATCTTCTCGTCAAAATCCTCGTCGTCATCCTCGGCTTCCTCAGCTCCGACATATCTTCCGGGCGTGAGAACGAAGTTGTGAGATTCTATCTCTTCCTTCTTTGCTGAGTGACAGAAGCCGGGGATATCCTCATACTTCTTTTTACAGTCCTTGTCCCCGCGCCACGAGTGATAGGTCTCAACAACCTTCTTGATGTCATCTTCCGTCAGTTCTTTGTGAACGCGGTCAACCATTGACCCAATCTTTCGGGCATCTATAAAAAGGGTCTCGCCTTTTCGGTTTCGATATTTCTTGTCTTCTTTGTTTCGAGCGAGGAATCATAAGCACACAGGAATCTGAGTCGAATAAAAAAGTTGCCCCGGCATAGCGACCATACAGTCAACAAGGTCATCTTCGATGATTCCCTGCCTGATGTCGCCTTCCCCTGAGGTGTTAGTGGACATAGAGCCATTTGCGAGAACGAACCCCGCCATACCATTAGGAGCGAGATGCGATATGAAGTGTTGAACCCATCCATAGTTAGCATTATTAGCGGGAGGCAATCCGTATTTCCAACGCTTGTCATTCTCTAACCGTGGCTGTCCCCAATCCTTCATATTGAAGGGGGGATTCGCCATCACAAAATCGGCTTTGAGCGTAGAGTGCAAATCCCGTAAGAATGAATCCGCATGTTCTGATCCCAAATCAGCCTCAATACCCCGAATAGCAAGATTCATCTTAGCGAGTCTCCATGTGGTAGCATTTGATTCTTGCCCGAAAACGGAAATGTCTCCAATGTTCCCAGCATGGTGCTCTATGAACTTCTCAGACTGGACGAAAAAACCACCAGAACCACATGCGGGGTCGAAGACACGTGCATTCTTGAACGGGGCGAGCATTTGAACGATTAGCTGAACGACACATCGGGGAGTGAAGAACTGCCCGCCGTTCTTTCCCTCAGCGGAAGCAAACATCGTGAGGAAATACTCATAAACCCGACCAAGGATGTCCTTGCTCCGGTTCTCTTCATCGCCGAGTCCGATGGTTCCAATCAGGTCGATGAGTTCTCCGAGTTTCTCTTTGAGGGAGTTCTGATATTTGTTGAAATCCTTGGGAAGGACACCCTTTAACCGCTTATTATCCTTTTCGATGGCATCCATCGCGTCATCGAGAAGCGTGCCGATAGTGGGTTGCTTTGCGTTCGCTTGTATATAGCCCCACCGAGCTTTCTTAGGAACCCAAAAGACATTGCGGGCAAGATACTCATCAGTGTCTTCGACATCAGCGTTCTTGTCAGCCTTCAGTTCCTTGTATAGCTCCTCGAAGGAGTCGGAGATGTATTTTAGGAATAGGAGTCCGAGAACGACGTGTTTATACTCCGCCGCATCCATATTCGTTCGGAGCTTGTCCGCAGTCGCCCAGAGGGTAGCCTCGAAACCTAGATTTGCCGCTGTTGTTGCCTTGTTCTTAGTCATAGGGGTAGAAATCATCTCCATTTTCTCTAAATTATCTTTGGATTATATCGCAAGCTCGACCATCGAGAAAGTCTTAAACTAGAGAAATACTGCCTCCAAGTTCCATTCAGGAGTAGAGACTTGGAGGCAGAAATGAGGAGGTGCATTGTTTTTTTAAGGCTAAAAGCAAATGTCCCATAAGAGAATCGACATCGATTTTTCCTAACTTATCGAGCAACACACCCAGCCTACTAACGAGAAATTATAAACACAAAGTGTAAGTCGCCTCTCCCCTATCAACATAGCCTTGAATCGCTGGTGCGATGGTCTTTTTCAGGACCTGCGGAAAGATGCTGAAGCGATGCCCACCAGTCTCATATACGAACACATTATATGTTGGTGGCAGTGATTCCATCGTTTTCTGATATGGTATGAGATCATCGTCCTTTGATAAAAAGACATTTATGTTTACTTGATAAGGCTTGAAAAGTTCCTGCGCCTTATCTTCGAGTGTCTTCACATACTCCTCTCGGAACTCAAACATCTCACCGGTTACTAGATTCTTGTTCATTCCGATATGTCTCCTCAACGTTGAGGGGTCAATTACAGGATTGATCGCGAATACAGGAATCGCCCAGTCAGCGTTGATACAGAGCATGTAAAACCCGCCTAGGGAGTTGCCTATGCCTACTATCCATTCGTCATCTGGGATATCAGCGAGAATATCATTAAGGCTGTAAAGAGCTTTATTGGGATCAACTGGAAGGCTGGGCGAAATAATGTTGACGTTTTGCCCCTTGTAGAACTCCCTGAGGTAGCTCGCCTTCTCGCCACCACCAGTAGATGCGAACCCGTGAGCGTAGAGGATATTCAACCTATTCATCATTTGTTTCACCTCGATTATTCCTTAAAACGCAACTATTATGAGAGATGATGATTATACCCAATCTAGCTGTTGGAAATCATGAAGATAGCGTCGAACTTCGTCATCGCTTCTCGTAAAGGACATTCCGCACATGACGGAAGCAGAGAATAACATGTCGATGGGTTCGCCTCGCATGTTTGGCAAAGAACCGTAGATGGGGGTTGAAGCAAACGTAAATCGTCCATCTAGAGAATATAAAACAGCGTAGCTCCAATACAAGTTGGCTTGCACAGGAGACGTTTTTTTTTGGCATAACTGTTGACGGCGCTATATCGCATTCTTATATTCTTGGCAGGAACGGGAGTCAATATCGTTAGCTCTCGCCTACCGTCGTATTTATTCCGACTTGCGGACGGTGGCCATTCTATGGCCAAAACTCAGCTAAGTAAGGAGCCCCCCATGAAGAAGCTCTTCTCCCTGCCTCACAACTGACGCCTTGGGTTGTCCCTTGGTTTACGTCTCGTCATCTTGACAATGTGAAGAGGCCCTATGATCTTTCATCGCCCAATGAAGGCTCTGCTCTCTCAGGCGAGAGCCCGCTTCCACGGTTTATGCCGTGAGAAGGAGGGCTTCAATGAAGCATCAGAACGGAAAAGAAAACCGTCTCCGTTACGTTTATGATAGGTATGGATTCGACGAGTGGGGCTTCGCCGACCTCCCGAAAAAGGTCGGGCCTTATTTCGGAGAATGGATCGGGGCCAATCGCACCCCTCACGTCGGCTGTGTGGAGTGTTACATGGAAGGGAACCTTACGGCGGGCGGCAAGCATCAGGATGCGAGAAGCTGGAAGCGCCATCGTAAGACTCAGTGGAGGGAGCGGCATAGAGTAGCAATCGAGACTGAACTGTAACCAACGCTGTCAATTTGCCCACTTGCGGACAGCGTGGCCTCGTTGAGGCCGAACAAACCCTGCTAAAACGGAGCATTACATGAAATTGAACTCCATCCTCCTCGAAGGCGATGTCGCCACGCTTTCCACCGAGGACCGCGCTACCAGCGTTACCACCTTCACCCTCAAAGCCGAAAACCGCAAAGACAACGGCACCTCGAAGGATTATTTTGGTTCCTGTGTATTCAACATCCACTGCAAAGGCAAGCTCGCGGATATCCTTGGTCACACCCTCAGGAAAGGAAGCTCGATCCGCGTCGTGGGCTACCTCGCCACGACTGACGATGGCTCCCCCTTCGTCTTTGCAGAGCACATCGAGATTAAGCCTGTTTCCAAGAACCTCCCTGTCGCTGAAGCATCGTAAACTCCATCGAGTCTCGCAGACACACCAACAATCAGATCAATGGAGACACACCATGAATGTCATCCACATGAAGATCGATGAAAAGATCGGGCTTATCATCGGATCGTGTCTTGCGGGGCTGTCGGCCCTGCTAACGCTGAACCTCTTCCTCGCCCTTGCTCATGGGAATCCCCTGTATCAAGTCATTATGGGGCTCCTCGCGGTGTTCCTTGAAGCGGCGAAGATTCTCCTATTTCGTCGCAGAGGATTAGTGAAGGTGATAGGAGTAATACTGGTCGGCATCTCACTCCTTGCAAGCTTCGGGTCTGCGCTCCTAGTCGTGAGTGAGGATCAGGCAGTGACGAACCAGAAGGCGGTTATAGCGGCGCACCAATCCTTCGCCTACCTGAACAGCAAGGCGGAGGTGGAATCCCTCGACTCCCAGATCACCATGCTCATCGAGAAAAGGAAAGCACTCCCATCGGATTTCATCACTGCGGGGAACCAACTCACGGACCAGATCGCCGCCCTGAGGTCTAGGAAAGATGCAGTGCTGAAGGAGATGGCCCGGCAGGAAGCCTATTCTACTGGCGAGAACGCATCCTCTCCCACCACGATGTTTGGACTGTTTGCCAAGGTGTTCGGCCTCGATGAGAACCTGATTGTCCTGCTGATTCTACTAGCCCTCGCGGGAGTGTTAGAAGCTTCCAGCCTTGCGTTGACAGCCCCAAGGTATTCCACTCCCCCGCTGGGTTCCGATGGAGCATTCCAGCCAAAGGAGAGCCCAGAGCCAACAGCTGATATTGCCTTCGCCGATCTTCCACAAAGGAAGGGAAAAGCCATGGCCGTAGAGGCCCACGAGGAGCCTCAAGACAAGGAAAAGACATCCACGCCCAATCCCGGCCTCCCGGACCTTCCTATGGCCTTCCATGAGCCTTCCACGAGGGTTTATACCGCCGACGAGTTCCTCCAAGAGATGGGAAAGGGCCTTCCCTACCCCAACCTTCGAGGAAGGAATGCCACCGCAGAGCGAATCGGCATCCCCTACTACCGGGCACAAGTGCTCGTGAAGGAACTCCTGAGGGATGGGAAAATACGCGTGGTAGGGAAGAGACTGGTGAGGGCTGGAACATTCCATGGTCCTTCATCCATGGAAGCTATCGCCGAGAGTGGATCAGAATCCTGAAGTCCTTGAGGCAGTGAGCACCTCAGTGCTCAGGGATCACTGACAGCGGACATCGTGAAGTAAAAAAGCTCGGGTGCCCAAAAGGGATGGAAGACTAGTCGCTTTTATCTTTCAAATACTGTGCCCTCATCTCCTCAATGATGGTCCCGAAGTGCTCGATTAGGTAGGTCGAGAAATCGTAGAGATGCTGTGCTTCCTCAGTCTTGCTTACAGAGTCTGGATCGATAAGTAGCTGATATGGCTCAAGCCCGAGGACGTCGGCGAGCTTTTGGAAGGCTTCAGGTGAGGGGTATCGCCTCCCCATTTCGAGGGCGGAGACATACTTGCCACCCATGCCGAGTAGTTCGGCAAGCTTTTCCTGCGAGAGTCCTGCCCGCTTCCGTGCCAGTTTTAAGTTTTTTATGAACAGGCTCTCTGTCTTGGTCACATTACCCCCGCTATCTGCGGGATAGGGTGGTGTCCAATCGAACACCGGGCAACTTTCTTTTAGACATACTTTTAGGTGTCTTTTGGGCTACTTTATTCTTGACTTGGTGCCCATTGGGAATACACTCATACCCTATTAGGCATATACATCAGGAATAGGAAGGAGGGTCGAGCATCAATCAAATGTAAGGTTTGGAACGTTCGATAAAACGTAATCTCAGATAATCAAATATGGAGGACGTAAATGAAAAAGAAAGCATTACCTGTTGGGATTATCCTGCTGGGTCTGTCTCTGCTTATCTCCTGTGGCAATCCGGCATCCGAAACCCCGGCGACAAGTGATACGACTTACACGACTGCTCCGTCTGTCGTTTCTGCGAAGTTCTCTGACGGGTCAACCGTCAACAATGCAACGAATGTCGCAAATACTGTTACCTCTATTGATATCACATTTGACCAGAACATGGAGACAGGCTGGTCGATCAAGAGGAACGACAAGTTTCTTACCTACACTTGCCAGTGGACTGATACCAAGACAGTGCGTGTCACCTTCACAAGTGAACTGTCGAAAGGTTTCGCTTATAGCCTGATCCTCAATCCAACAGGTTGCACCAATCCCTTCAAGAACACATCTGGGATAGCGCTTGTTTCAACTACGCTCGCCTTCACCGTGACGCCATACACGACCGCGCCTAGCGTTGTCTCGGCAACTTTCTCAAGCGGTGACTCCGCGATTGGCGGCACCAACATCCCATCGAACGTTACCTTCTTGGATGTAGTCTTCGATCAGCGCATGTCGGATGGATATTCCAACGGGAACAATGACACCAGTCTCACGAGCACTCCGGCAACATGGCAAAACCGAACGACAATCCGGATAAGCTTTCCTAGCGGTCTTACACCGAACTTCTCTTACAACTTCTACCTCAACATGACTGGCCACCAGAATTATATGAACACCTCAGGTATTGCGTTACCTGATACTACGCTGACCTTCTCAACTGGATCATAATAGCTGTTTCGAGTATCGGGCCACGGCATTTCCGCAAGCCGAGATGCCGTGGTTGTCCCTCGGAGATGTCAGTGAAAAGCAAAAGCGATTTACTCTTTGCCGCTTCGGTGCTAAGGAGAGTCAAATGAGCGCTATAACAAAGGCATATCACGAAACACTCTGGCTCATGCGCTACGATATCCAAAAAATCTCTGCCACGAAGGAGACGGGGAGAGCGTTCAAGATCATCAAGAGCATCGTCCACTACCTCAGGTCCTATCATAAGTTCCTCTGTTCCCGTTTCTGCGATGATCTTTATCACAATGACGAAGCCTATGCAGATTCTCCGCTCTTCTTCGAGCTACGGGATAACGCCGAATCCCGGGACCGGAAGCATTGCGGCCTCATCGAGATGATCGATGACTGGGACGCTGTTTTTTACTATTGGAAACTTATCATTTCCATGAAGCTCCACGCCATCCGGTATCGGGCGAAGTTATCAAGGTTGACGGAACCAAAATCCGTTAGGCTTCTCTATGGCGATCCCGAGGACCTTGCATATTACGCTCCTTCACCAACACTGGACCTTCGTTCTGGGCCTTCGGAAGAGACTGTTCGTGATTTCCTATTCCAATTCTTAGCTATCGCAAACGAAGTGGACCCGGTAAACATTGATGCTCGAATGGACCCGTATTTCGTCGCAACAGGGCTCAGTGAAGAAGGTATCAAGCACCGAGGCAAGCCCATCACGTCCACTGACAGGGAGTTCGAGCTTTTTGATTTCGTCATGGACTTGCAGACCGCGATGGGTGTCGAGCTCAAAGAAGATCGCATTTTCCTCGCAAAGCTTTACGAGTCTGAAACAATGGAAGGTTTTTACGATGTCTGGATCGACCATCTCAAGCACGAAGGCTTGCTCGAAGAGGATAGGTTAGCGATGTTCAACAGCCGAGGAGGAAGATCATGACAATTAGCATTCCCATAATCAAGGAAGGTAAACGTTGGTATGTGAACGAAGACAATGGGTTTACTAAAGACGAGAATGAACTTGTCGCAGGGATTCCTGAGATTATCGAAACACTCGTCGGAAATAAAGTGACAGCTGTTATTCATGCTTCCGATGAACCCTTCGCTGGTGCGGTTCGGTTTGACCTCGACAATCCTGATTCCATGGGGGGAGTCGAATACTCTATGGAAACTCCTAACGGGATGATGAGTGGATGGCTTTGCTCTGTTTTCTTCCACTACTTCGACTCCCCTCCCCCTCACCTTTACGTGAAGATCGATCCTCAACACTGATATTGAAAGGAGAATAAAATGTCACCCGAAGAGAAAGCAATCGAAGACTTGTTGTCAAAACTTGACTACACCTTGCTCCGTCTCTTGATCGAAAAGAGTCCTGAACCATGGATAGCAAACCAGCCGGGCGGTATTCCAACCAAGAGCGAGGTCGAAATGCACTGTCGTCGCATCCTCCGCGATGCTGTAGTAAAGGGAGACTGTGAATCGCGAGGGTTCACGGCAAAGAAAAAGGAAGTGATAAGTAACAGAATCGAGGATAAAGGGAAATGTATACTGACGCTTAAATACGGATACGAGACGACGCAAGAATATGATTCAAAGGAATACTAGGTGATAATAATTGGGAGTCAGCCCTTTGCTTCCATAATCGAAAAACTCGTCAATGAGGATTGATAAACGTAGAAGGAGGCAAAGTAGCGAAGTTCCCTAGCTTCACTTATGCGAGAAAAAGGTATTTGTAGACATTGGCCAGATTTCGATGACTTGTCATGGCCAACCGTGAATGAGCGGGAACCCGACCCCATGGCCGGGAAGACTAAGGAGGATCAGGATGATCACATTCCCACCAGCACACTTGCCGATTGACCCAAGCGATCACATTGAGCCTTACGATATTGAAGAGAAAGTTGTTGAGGGTAAACGAGTCGAGCCTATTAGAGCCGATTACATAATGTTTCAAGCTGGTCTAGACGCACTGAAAGGGAAGCTCCTCATCACGGACGACGGACGGCTCCTTGAGGTTATCGATGCTAAACCAGAGGAAGTAGGTTCCACTAAATGGTTTTTATGGGACGGACAAACGCGACGAGTATTGGAAGCCACTTGGGGCAAAGACAAAGCTCTTCTCATCGAGATGCTTTCCGAGGCGTTCCCTTTCGCCCATGGCCGAGGCGACGATCTTTTCGATGAAGCTCAGATGAGACTCCAAAAAGCTCTCGCCTATGATCCGAACAAAGACATTGAACTTATCATCGATAACTTCGATCTCCTCATCGATAATACTGATCGTATCCTCTCGACGCCCTATCTCTATAATGGAGCAATCGGAGGATTATGGACCGCATTCATCTACGCAGGACAGCGACGATTCCCTGTTTCCGCACTTCTCGGCGCATGGAGGGCTGGGAAATGGAAGGTAAATTGTCCTAACGCTAAAGAACATAAGCATGAAGCGTTCGTGCTAGTAGCGGGAGGAGGATTCAGTATCGGCGACATGGACCTTTACTGTCCCACCTGCAAGGAGAAGATACACCAGAGGACTTCGGGCGGGGGGTGGTTCGCTTCCATCCTTCCCTTCATACCGAAAAAGAGTAACGGCTATCGCCTCGACGAGATTGTCGAAGAGCTTAGGAAGTAATGAAGATGGGTATGAATGGAAGAGGTTTCTTCGTCCATAACGGAGAAATGATTGAGATCACGGGCTCAACACACATCAGGACCGTATTAAACGATCCTGAGAGGTTCGGTCTGGAAAAGGAAGCCCTTGTCGCCCTCTATCAAGAGTGCAATGAGCCAATCGGGTTCGAGGGCAAAGCTAGGTCTCTCATTCTTGAAAGGCTCATTCGATCCGGGTGGGTGCGGGTGCGGCAGACGCTCGGACGATCAGGGCAATGGACAATCCAGTTCGATAACTGGGCTGAGAGAAAAGAACAAGTCATAGACTTCCTTCGGTGGGCTTACGCGGAAAGAGTAGTATCGTCAGATGAGAGCGTCATCCTGAATGGGATAGATGACGGCTTTGTGAGAACCGTGGAGATAGGCAAGCTTGATACTTCGCTATGAGTAAATGACCAATAGGTGGTAGTAGGAATGACGAAAAGCATTCTTCTGAAATACCGCGCAAGGCTCGGGTTCATACGTTTGAACCTGAGGAGTCTCAATGAGCGGCAAGGAAAACAAGAGGGCGATCGGAAAGCATTTCGGCTATGACGAAAATGGCTTCTCCGCGCTCCCCGTGAAGATCGGAAATGTGAAGCTTTCGCGTTTCTTGAACGGTTGCATGATGGGCTGTGAAGGGACGTTTCCGCACGGTTGCGATAATTACAATCAATCGAAGTTCGACTGTCGCAAGTCGTGGAAGAAACATCGCGAACATCAATGGAAATGCTAACGGATTATAGTTGCAGGTGAGAAGCACGCATCGATTACCCATAATAATCAAGAAACCCCGAACCCTCACCCAAGGAGTCGTCATGACCGACTTTTTCGGACTCACCTATTTCGCTCTCATCTGCGGAGGCATCGCCTACGCAATCCGGAAGAACATACCCTCGAGGAAGCGCCTTGTCGCAGAGAACGCGGACTTGAAAAGGCGGATCAGTGACCTTCGGGGTCAGCTTGAGACTGCCCAGCTGATGGCAACTTTCAATGCCGTCAACGATGATGAACGCGAGAGGTATCAGACGGTAATTAGGCTTGTTAGGGACACGATCCTTTTCTATGACAATAGCAATGGACGGATTAGCGCGTCCCATGCGATTGCTATGTTAAAAGATGCTATCATCCGTTATCGTGCCGATTGCCTCGATATCGGAAAAGAAGACCTAGATGAGCTAAACTGGCGAATCGCCCAGCATGTTGAGGAGATGAGGTCCAAAGGGTTCAAAACAAACTAGAAACTCAACGCCGCTCTCCCTTCTCCTCCATTAAACGTTATAATAATGGATTAGTTATCGAGTTATCGTTTTTTCTAAAAAGTAGTTAAGAAAACCCTATTTATATATGTTTTTTTTAAAATCTATAAATACTGATCTTATTGAGTTAAAACGTTTTTGGGATTTCTTGCTAACTCGATAACTTATCCGTTATTACAACACCTTACTGGGAGGAAAAGCGGAAAAGTCCAGCACTACAACCAAGTTCAAGCAAAAAAAGGCCGGGCATTCAATACCCGGCCTTCTCAGCTCGATCCTTACTAACAGTTACAGTTGAGTCGTCTTCCGACAACCACTTTCCTATTTCCGGTCCCTTGCCGAAGCTCGATACAAAGGTCCTTAGCAAGAGCATCGAGTTGCTTTGAGAAATCCTTGTTCGAGATAACAGCAAGCTTATTCTCGTCACAATAGGACTTAAAAGCATCATATAGCGTCGAGAAAGGCATTTCTTCCTTCTCTCGCTCATAAGTGGAGACAACCTCGGTATAGTCTTGCATGAACGAGAAAACCTTGTTCTCTTCAAGCTTGTAGCGCATTATCTCTTCTTGCATCGCATTGGTGAGAGATAGTCCTTCTGCGCGATAAAGCCTGAGCCCCTCCAAAGCCCAGTTGAAAATACCGGGCAATTCTTTCTCCAACCTCTCATCGAGGTCTTTGATTTGCTCACTTTCTGCGAACACACGATCAAAGCTTATCAGCGCAATCCTTCGCCAGAAGCCATTTCCGATCTCATCGACTTTCGGCTTATTATTCCCAAAAATCCACAACTTGAACTTGGGATAGTAGCTGAATGAGCCATGATAAAGAGCACGGCAAGTTATCTCATCCTTTCCAGAGATTGTCTTGATGACGGCCTCATCGAATTGAGCATCCTTCTTGAGTTCCGTAGTCCTAACGAACCGAGAATGGACCAACCGCGCGAACTGCTCCTGTGCTTCCCTCCCCATCGAATCCATCAAAGCTGATGCCGATATCGTAGCGGACGATGTTCCGAAAAGCTTAAAAAGCACATTGAAGAACGTAGATTTACCGTTTGCACCCATTGGGCCATAGCAGAAGAAAACTTTTTCTTCCTTGACACTATTGGTGAGTGTATAGCCCACAGCCTTCTGGACGAATCTTACCTGCTCTTCATTCTCACTCATCACATCGCGGATAAACTTCCGCCACTGCGGACAATCCGCACTTTCATCGAAAGAAAAATCAGATGAGTTAGAAGATAGATAATCTGGTGAGTGAGGAAGGAGCTCGCCAGTTCCTAAGTCATAAACACCATTTCCCAGCGTGAACATGTCCTTCTGGTTGAATGCCTCATATCCCAAAGATACACTGGGATCACCGGACACCATCTCTATCGCGGCATTTACTCCACCAGTATCGCCATAGTGCTTCCTTACAGAGACGAGGCACTTTAGCCTTTCTTTAAGGCGTTTTTGCTCCTCGATCCCGATATCCTTAGACTGGATCATCCTCGTAACAGAAGCGATCTCGTCATTGTATGTCGATTTCGCAACCTCGGTTACGAGTGAATAGAGACTTTTCTTTTCGACATCGAGTTCCCAGTTTTTCCCATTGTAAAGCGCCCATCCTAGATTCTTCACATAGCGAATAGTCTCACCATGAACACTCAAGAATCTCCTACTGAAGTCTGCGTCGTTCAGTATTGGCGACTCATGCCTGTCATCATCAACCCCGATGGGTATGTCGTCGCTCCCCACTCGATAGGCCGGATCGATACGCCTTGCCCAGTAGATGAGCGACCTGTAGGTAATTGCGCCGCCTTCATCGAAGCTTTGCCAGTGGGACGAAAACTCGCTAGATGGAATACCAGTATCCGAGAGGCTTATCCATGCTTCTATTCCGAATCCTCCGCTCTTGAGTGCCATCCCGAGACTTATCCATGCGGCATAGTCGTGAAACTCACCATCAGATGCAAGCCTTCCGATTAGGTCAAGCAGTATGGTCTGATCCTTCTCCATTATCCTAGGTGTATCGACATTCTGGGCTTCTTTAGATCGTTCAATCAACTTCTTCAAAAAGCCATCGATATATTCCCCAGTATTGCTATATCCGAGGACATCGTTCCCGGACATCGTGAAATACCTTGCTAGGTCATTGGCGTTATGATCAAAAAACGCGTATGCCCTATTGAGGGTTTTCATCATTGCCTCATACTCCTCACGATTGTTGTATTCGTGAGAAAGGGGAAAGAGAACATGAAAACGATCACACGCTGGCTTCGGAGGTTTGTCTCCGCCCTGAGTTTTTTCTATCTGATGATGTCTTGAAGTATAGACAGTAAATGAAAAATCGCCAAATAACTCGCGGAACTGATCCATCGTGCATCCTTCGTCAACATCCATCATGATAGTATCGGCTGACTCCCAGTTCGCACCTCTTCGATAGCCATTCACGAACTTGTGGACAGTATGGTCCGAGGAGGCCGCTATCTCAAGGAGTTCGTCAGTAGTATCAACATCGATTGCCTCAGTGCGGAAGCTCGTCTTGTTATGGCAATTCTCCCTTTTGTCGTCCGTTACGTAAACCTTCATAAGTATGCTCCTTCTGCATAATCACCTCATTTATGAGTCCTAGCTTTTTTGTGATTCTTTTGCCCTAATCTAGACAAAAGAAAAACCTGTAGAGACGTGTGGCTCGCCCCTACAGGTTATCTGTCGTTGCCGACTGACCGCAAAAAGAGCCACCATGTGCCACTTACATGGTTGCTCTTCTTCCATGTTTACTATCTCATTCGTCCGAGCTCCTTTTTGCTGTCATATAGTTAGTGCAAAAAACACTCAGCATTTACGGTAGGGCAGACATAGGCATGGCTCCGCAAAACCGTCATCACATGAGTAAGTTGTTTCTTTGTCAGCTTGGCTAATTGTTTCGGCGGCGTAGTCAAGCCGCTTCAAGCCCTTTGGGCCACCGTCTCAGCCTTCTAAGCTTTTCACTGTTGGTGATTCTATAAACGGCTAAAACGCCGTTCACGTTCTCTAACACGACATACCTCAGGCCGTCGTGGCTCACCTCATCCGACAGGTTCGACGGTAGTTCCTCACCGCCAGCCCGGAACCACGCTTTCATAGCTCTTTCGACAAAGTTCTGATTAAGCATATTCCCTCCGTTATGGGGCTTTTTGCCCTCATGACGGGGAATATAAGGGTGGGATTTCCAGATGTAAGTAATTTCTCGTTCACCAAAAAAACAGGTAGCCTACGCTTCGATAACGGTTATAACAATATGGCCCTAATGGTAGAATGGTAATGCTCACTTCTAATGTTTAGCGAAATCGAAAAGGACTATGTGCAGGTTTTTTCTAGCCTTACATAATTGTGATGGCTCCTTATATTCCCATCAACAAGGAGCCAATATGCCAATGAACCTGCTTACCATCGATCAAGTTTCCGAGTTCCTACACATCGCAAAACCCACCCTTTACAGTTGGGTTTCCGCGAAAAAGATCACTTGTGTAAAAGTCGGAGGTCGAGTTCGATTCAGAGAGAGTGATATAGACCGCTTCATCTCTGACCATCTGTCCGAAGCGATCTAGTTGATGTTCTCAAGCAAAAGAGAAAAGCCCCGGAGTAACTCCGGGGCTTTTCTTTGGCGCTGTAACGCAACATAACGGCTTTAGCGGTCACAGTTGTGGTCACAGCATCAGTAAAACACAGCAGGATAACAAAATAAAATGCCCGGAGGGGGACTTGAACCCCCACGGTTTCCCACTAGAACCTGAATCTAGCGTGTCTGCCAATTCCACCATCCGGGCAGGATGGGGAAAAATACACTGGAGGAAGGGCTTGCGTCAATGCCGGCGGCGGGGAGAGCCGCGACGGGAGTGTCGAAAAAGGCCGGGAAGTGGCTGCTTGGTTGGGACCCGGGCTGTTTCATTATATGAAACTCGCATTTCGTATATTGCCTCTTCTCGACCGGCAGGCATATAATGAAGGTCCCCAACCACGCAAAATGCGCCGAAAAAGGAGACGCTTGTGAAACTAGAACGCTACTCGGGAGACCTGTCGACCATCGATTACCTCTCCCTCGTCGTCGTCGATATCGCGGGACAGCTCCACTCCGTGGCCCTGCCCCGGAGTTACGTGACCGAGAAGGTCCTCAAGGGCGGCGTCGGCTTCGATGCCTCGAACTACGGCTATGCCCAGGTCCACAAGTCCGACATGGTCGCGGTGCCCGACCTCTCCACGGCCTTCGTCGAGGACAAGGAGGGCTTCAAGACCCTCCACGCCTTCTGCGACGTCATGACCACGGACGGCGAGCATTTCGCCCAGTATCCCCGCACCATCGCCAAGAAGGCCGTCGAGGAGCTCAGGAAGAGCGGCGTCGGCGAGGACGTGAAGATGCTCGTCGAGCTCGAGTTCTACGTCTTCGACGACGTCGCCTACTCCACCACGGTCGACCACTCCTGGTACTCGGTCCAGAGCTCCGAGGGCATCGGCGAAGACTACGAGGACGCGCCCCGCTTCGGCCTCTCCAAGGGCTACCACCGCATGGGCCCCGAGGACAAGTACGGCCTCCTCCGCAACCGCGCCGTCGAGGCGATGCAGGACGCCGGTATCCTCGTGAAGTACCACCACCACGAGGTCGGTGCCGCACAACTCGAGATCGAGCTCAACTTCATGGACCTCGTCCGCGCCGCCGACGCCGTCGTCCTCTCCAAGTGGATCATCAGGAACTGCGCCGACGAGCTCGGCCTCTTCGTGACCTTCATGCCCAAGCCCATGTACAAGATCGCCGGAAGCGGCATGCACGTCCACCAGTTCATCGAGAAGAACGGCAAGTCGATCTTCCCCGGCGACGGCCTCTACGGCCTCTCGGAGGCCGGCCTCGCCTACACCGCTGGCATCCTCGAGCACGCCCTCTCGGGCTCCCTCCTCGCCTGGTCCAACCCGAGCACCAACTCCTACCGCAGGCTCGTCCCCGGCTACGAAGCGCCGGTCTCCGCCACCTTCGCCCAGGGCTCGCGCGCCGCGGCGGTGCGCATCCCCGGCTACCTCAAGAAGGGAGAGGCCCGCATCGAGTTCAGGACAGGTGATGCGACCGCGAACACCTACTACTTCCTCGCGGCCATGCTCCTCGCCGGCCTCGACGGCATCCAGCGCAAGCTCGACCCCGTCAAGAAGGGCTTCAGCACGGACAAGGAGACCCCGAAGAACACCTTCCCGACGGGCCTCTACCACGTCCTCTCGGGCCTCGCCAAGGACAGGGACTACCTCAAGTCCGTCTTCCCCGAGGAGCTCATCTCCTCCTGGATCGAGGCCAAGAAGAAGGAAGCCGAGTACGTGTACAATGCTCCGGTTCCGCAGGAGTACGAGCTCTATTTCTAGTTGTTGGTAATGGGGGGGGAGGTCTCCCCCCTGGCTCCAGCGTCCTCGCCGGGTCCCCATCGGGCCCCGGCTCCGGTCGCTTCCGCCACCCCCCTCTGTCGCGCGGCGCAAGCTCCGCGCGACGCACCAGGGAAACGGCCATCCGAAGTTGCTTTGCCGTTCCGCGCGATGCGCGGAACATGGCCGCGCCGCAGGCGCGGCCGGGGGCCGGGCCCCAGGGTCCGTCCCCCGATACCCACCATTCGTTGAAGGACAGGATCATGGGGTTCGAAACATTGATGGGCGACGAGGCGATTGCCCTCGGCGCCGTCCATGCGGGCTTGTCGGCGGCCTTCGCTTATCCCGGCACGCCCTCGACCGAGATCATGGAGTTCTACCAGGACTTCGCCAGCAAAGCCGGCGACTCCGGCAAGGCTGGAGACGGTAAACGCGGCCCCTTCGTGGCCCAGTGGTGCACGAACGAGAAGACCGCCTACGAGTCCGCCCTCGGCGCTTCCTTCGCGGGCAGGCGCGCGACGGTCTCGATGAAGCACGTCGGCCTCAACGTGGCCGCCGATCCCTTCGTCAACTCCGGCCTCCTCAAGATCAAGGGCGGCCTCGTGGTCATCGTCGCCGACGACCCGGGCATGCACTCCTCGCAGGACGAGCAGGACTCGCGCTTCCTCGCCGAGTTCGCGCGCATCCCCTGCCTCGAGCCCTCCGACCAGCAGGAGGCCTACGACATGACCCGGGCGGCCTTCGACATCTCCGAGAGCTTCCAGGTCCCCGTCCTGATCCGCATAACGACCCGCCTCGCGCACAGCCGCTCGGCCGTCGAGACCCGCGGACAGAGGGACCAGAACCTCGTCGAAAAAGCGAAGGACCGCTGGGGCTGGACCCTCATGCCCCACGCAGCGCGCGCCCTCTGGAAGGAAGTCCTCCCCAAGTACGAGAAGCTCCGCCATGAGGCCGAATCCGCGGCGAAGGTCGAAAAGGGCGACTCCGAGATCGGCGTGATCACGACCGGCCTCGCCCTCCAGTACTACCGCGAGAACGAGGAGGACCTCGCCGCGAAGGGCGTAAAGCCCTGGCGCCTCCACGTCGGCCGCTACCCCATCCCCTACGCCTCCATCCGCGAGCTCGCCTCGCACGTGAAGAAGGTCATCGTCCTCGAGGAGGGCTATCCCTTCGTCGAGCGCGAGCTCCGCGGCATCCTGCCCACCGGGCTCACAATCCTCGGCAAGGAGACCGGAGAGGTTCCGCCGACCGGCGAGCTCTCGCCCGACAACATCCGGCCCGTCCTCGGCCTCGCGCCGCGCAAGGGCATGTCCCTGCCCGCCGACGCAGGCTTCACCCTCGCCAAGAGGCCGCCCCAGCTCTGCCAGGGCTGCCCCCACGCGGACAGCTACACCTTCCTCAAGGAAGCCCTCGCGGGCTACAAGGACTACTCGGTCAACGCCGACATCGGCTGCTACACCCTCGGCGCCATGCCCCCCTTCGACGCCGTCGAGTCCTGCGTGGACATGGGAGCGTCCATCGGCATGGCGCGCGGCGCCTCCGAGGCGGGCTTAAGGCCCGCGGTGGCCGTCATCGGCGACTCGACCTTCTACCACTCGGGCCTCTCGAACCTCATCGATGCGGTATCGCACAACTCCAACATCACGGTCCTCATCGTCGACAACTCCACGACGGGCATGACCGGCGCCCAGCCGACCATCCTGCCCTCCGAGCGGCTCAAGGCCATAGCGATCGCGGCCGGCGTCGACCCCGCCCACGTGCGGGTCCTCAACGCCCACAAGAACGACCACGCGGCCAACGTCGCCGCCATGAAGGAAGAGCTCGCCTACGAGGGCCCCTCGGTGGTGATCTCCGCGCGCGGCTGTCTCGAGGCTCTCAAGAAAGCGAGGAAGGCATGAAATACGACATAGTCCTCTGCGGCGTCGGCGGCCAGGGCGGCATCTCCGTCTCCGTCATCATCGCGCAGGCCGCCATGGAAGCGGGCCTCCACGTGAAGCAGTCCGAGGTCCACGGCATGGCCCAGCGCGGCGGCGAGGTCCTCGCCCACCTGCGCATCTCCGACAAGCCCATCGCGAGCCCCACCATCCCCGAGGGCTCGGCCCAGCTCCTCCTCGCCTTCGAGCCCCTCGAGGCCCTCCGCTACCTTCCCTGGCTCGCGCCCGACGCCACCATCGTCTCGGCGGCCGAGCCCGTGAAGAACATCCCGAACTACCCGGACCTCGACAAGGTCCTCGCCACCCTGAAGGCCCTTCCCCGCGCCGTCGTCCTCGAGGCCGACACCATCGCGAGGGAAGCGGGCAACGCGCGCGCGGCCAACATGGTCCTCGTGGGCGCGGCCTCCGGCCTCCTCCCCTTCCCTCCCGAAAAGCTCGAGGAGGCCATCCAGCGCAACTTCGCCCGCAAGGGCGAGGCGGTCGTGGCAGCCAACCTGAAAGCTTTCCGGAATGGACGCCAGGCGAATCGCTAGCATCCTCGTCCCGGCCCTCGACGAGGGCCGGGACGCCCTCACCGAGCTCGAGGGCCTCGCCCTCCTCGAGGCCCTCGGCCTCGAGACGCCGGCCCGCCTCTTCGTCCGCGGTTCGGCCGAAGCCCTCTCCGGCGACGCCGCCACCCTTCCCGGCGACAAGGTCGTCGTCAAGATCATCAGCCCCGACATCCTCCACAAGACCGAAGTGGGCGGCGTCGCCATCGTGGACAACGAAGGCGGCGCCATCGTCGCGGCCATCAAGGAGATGGAAGGCCGCCTCGGCACGGCTGGCATGGCTAGCGCCGCAGGCGCAGCTGGCCCGACGGCCGGCGCTGTCCACCAGGACGGCAACCGCCGGCCGCGCATCGAGGGCTTCACGATCAACGAGTTCGTGGACCACGAGCCCGCCCTGGGCCACGAGCTGATCGTCGGCTACCGCTTCGCCAGGGACTTCGGCCCCGTCGTCTCCTTCGGCCCGGGCGGCATCTTCGCCGAGCACCTTGCCGCGACCTTCCGCGAGGGTGCGGCCACCGCCTTCTTCTCGCCGGCCACTGCCGACCGGGACCTCGTCGCGCGCGAGCTCTCGCGCAACGCGGTCCGGGCCCTCGCCGCCGGCGGCCTCCGCGGCACGAGGCCCGCCACGAGCGACGAGGCCATCCTCGACGTGGTGATGGCCTTCCTCGAGGCCGCCCCGGCCTTCGCGGCGGAGGGCGTCACGGAATTCGAGGTGAACCCCTTCGTGATCCCCTCGCGGCCCCTTGCCAGGCGCGGGGCCGGCGGTTCCGGCGGTTCCGGCGGCGGCGCAGGTGGGGCCGCCCCGCGCCGCCAGGGAGGCGACGCCGGCCGCGACCGCCTCGTGGCCCTCGACGTCCTCGTCAAGCTCGGCTCCGTCGCCTCGGGCGGCCTCGCCCTCCGGGAAGGCCGGGTCGTCAACGCGGACCAGGCCTGCCGGCCCGTCGACAAGATCGGCAAGCTCCTCATGCCCGCGAGCGCCGCGGTCGCGGGCGTTTCCGAGAAGGCCATGAACAACGGCCGCGTCATCCTCGGCAACCTCCTCAAGGAGGGCTTCGACCGCTCCCGCCTCTACGTCGTGAAGCCGGGCCCGGCCGAGATCGACGGCTGCCGCTGCTACCCCGACTTCGCGAGCCTGCCCGAGACCGTCGACCTCGCCGTCCTCTCCGTGCCCGCGGAGGCGGCCGCCGGCACGATAGCCGACATAGCGGAGTCCGGCCGCGCGGAATCGATCATCGTGACGACGGGCGGCCTCGAGGAGAAATCCGGCACCGAGGCCATCGTGGCGCGCATGCGTGCCTCCCTCGCGGCCTCGAGGCTCGGGCCCGGCCGCGGCCCCCTCGTGAACGGCGGCAACTGCCTCGGCGTGCGCTCCGTGCCGGGCCGGTACAACACCCTCTTCGTGCCCGAGTACAAGCTCCCCATGCCCAGGGGCAAGGTGGCGCCCATCGCGATCGTGAGCCAGTCCGGCGCCTTCGCGGTCAGCCGCATCTCGAAGCATCCGGGCATCAACCCGAAGTACCTCGTGACCTGCGGCAACCAGATGGACCTCACGG
>Ga0209099_1000736_pt1 | contig 37321 bp, 39 predicted proteins | sample AD_JPNHW2_MetaG_FD_184430 | JGI IMG/M metagenome (GOLD analysis project Ga0209099, IMG submission 184430) | Active sludge microbial communities of municipal wastewater-treating anaerobic digesters from Japan - AD_JPNHW2_MetaG (SPAdes) (version 2) | ecosystem: Engineered > Bioreactor > Anaerobic...
AAAACCATACCCTCCATATTCCTTGGCATAATTTTCCATAATCCTATCTCTTGAAACTTTGGCCATAATAGAGGCAAATGAAATTATGGGATACAACTCATCCCCCTTTATGTAGCTTTTTTGATTTTTAAATTCATCTCGAGCCTTTAACCCCCCATCAAGTAAAATATGGAATGAGGCCGGAGATTCTTTTTGAAATGGTCTGGCCCTTTTTCCTCCCTCGTCCGAGGACCTTTCAAAAAGAATCTCCGGCTGAGTAACTTTACGCAATGATTCGTCAATAGCTTTTTGAATACATTTAGCTATTCCAAACTTATCTATCATTTCATTTGAAACAAAAGTCATTTGATAATCGCAAACACCTTTTTCTTTTTGTTTTTTTAAATATGAAAACCATTTCTCTCTGTATTTTTTTGTTAATTTTTTTGAATCTCTAAGCGGTAAACCCAGAAACTCTTTCGCTTCTTTTACAAAAGATTCATATTCATCTTCTTTTAGAGAAAAAGCACAGACACAAACAGGTCCCGCAATTGGGCCACGTCCCACTTCATCTACTCCGACAATTAAATTAATGTTTTTCTCATTTTTTCTTTCCATCTTACAATATTAAAACAAAACACGAAGTTGGTCTATATGTCGCCCGGTCGCTTAATCTGTTATACTAGAGAAATGGACGATAAAGTTTTTAAATCAAATTTTATACACTTACACACTCACTCTCACTACTCTCTTTTGGATGGGCTTTCTAAGATTCCAGACATGGTAAAAAAAGCTAAAGAAAATGGGATGTACGCTCTTGCACTGACAGATCACGGGAACATGTACGGAGCTATTGAATTGTATAAAGAATGTAAAAAAGCTGGAATTAAACCTATCATAGGGGTTGAAGCGTACATTGCTGAACGAGGAAGAAAAGATAAAGAGCCTGGAGTTGATAACAAGAGATATCACCTTACCCTTTTAGCAAAAAACAAACAGGGATATAAAAACTTAATGAGACTTGTTTCGTTGGCTAACACCGAAGGTTATTATTACAAGCCTCGTATGGATAAAGAAATTCTTAGAGAGTATCACGAAGGAATTATCTGCCTTTCTGGTTGTATGGGGAGCCAGCTTTCTCAGGCAGTCATAGCTCGAAATACTGAAAAGGCAGAGGAACTAATAAAAGAACACCAAGATATATTTGGAAAAGAAAATTACTTTTTGGAAGTTCATTCTCATGCACATATCGAAAACGATAAAATGTTGCGAGATGGTATTATGGCACTCGGTAAAAAATGGAATATCCCCGTAGTTGCAGGGCAAGACTCACACTATCTTTGCCAGGGCGATCACGAAGCTCACTCCACTCTCCTTCTCGTGAACACAGGTGTTATCGATACCAAAGAAGGTACTCGTTTTGAATTTTCAGAAGATGATTTTTCTTTAATTAACGAAGAAGAAGGTTTAAAATATTTTAGCGATACAAAAGAGGCTGTCTACAATACAAAAATGATAGCTGATTTATGTGAAGACTATGATTTGGAATTAGGTAAAGCATTTTTCCCTGATTTCCCTATTCCTGAAAATACCACCGCCGATCAAATACTTCGCAAACTTACATATGATGGTTTTACGTTTAGGGGGTTAGAACCAACCAAGGTTTATACCGACAGACTTGAATATGAGCTTGGTATTATTAAACAAAAAGGTTATCCTACTTATTTCCTTGTCGTGGGAGATCTACTTAGATATTCTAGAGAAAATGGAATTTATACTAATGTCCGAGGATCTGTTGCTGGATCATTAACTACTTACTTATTGGGAATCACTAACGTTGATCCTATTACTTATAAATTACCTTTTGAAAGATTCTTAAATCCAGAAAGGCCGTCCTTGCCCGATATTGATATGGACTATGCCGATAATAGACGAGATGAAATTATTGCTTATGCTAAGAGCAAATACGGTGATGATAAAGTTGCGCAAATAGGTACGTTTGGTTCTATGATGGCTAAAGGCTCAATTAAAGACGTAGCTCGAGCTTTGGGGTATCCATACGCTGTCGGAGATAGAATCTCTTCTATGGTTCCCCTAGGGGCCCAGGGAAAGCCTATGACGATCAAACATGCTATGGATCTAGTTCCTGAATTAAAAGAAGCTTACAAAAACGAACCTGATACAAAAAGAATTATCGATCTCGCATTAAAACTTGAAGGATGCGTTCGACATATCTCTGTTCACGCTGCCGGAGTTGTTATTGCCCCAAAACCTCTTTATGAATATACTCCAGTACAATTCGATCCTAAGGGTGGAAGCATTATTACTCAGTACGATATGCACAGCATTGAAGACGCTGGGCTTCCAAAGTTCGATTTCTTGGGAATTAGAAACCTGGCCATATTAGCTCTGGCTGTAAAACTTGTAAAAAAAGTTCAAAATATAGATATAGATATTATTAAAATACCTCTTGATGACAAAAAAACTTTTGCACTTTTAACAAAAGGAGAAACGATCGGACTCTTCCAACTAAACGGAACAGGTATGACCCACTACCTGAAAGAATTGAAAGTTTCAAACATACACGATATAAACGTGATGATTGCCTTGTATCGTCCTGGTCCAATGGAAAACATCGACGAGTACATCGCCCGAAAGCATGGAAAGAAACCCGTAGTTTACGTGCACCCAAAGATGAAAAACTTCCTCGACACAACATACGGAGTGCTTGTTTACCAAGATGACTTGTTGATGACAGCTATTGAAGTAGCAGGATATTCTTGGGGAGAAGTTGATAAATTTAGAAAGGCTGTTGGTAAAAAAATTCCTGAAGAAATGGCAAAACAACACGTTATTTTCGTTGAAGGATGTCAAAAAAATGGTGGGATGACCAAGAAAGAAGCTGAAAACCTATGGAGTATGTTTGAACCTTTTCAAGGTTATGGATTTAACAAAGCCCATGCCGCAAGTTATGGATTCGTCGCTTATCAAACGGCCTTTATGAAGGCCAATTACCCCGTAGAGTATATGACGGCCATACTAACATCTGAATCAGGTGACGTTGAAAAAATTGCTGAAATAGTTCACGAATGTGAAAGGATGGGTATAGATGTTTTACCTCCAGATATTAATGAAAGTTTTGGAGGATTTACTATAGTTGAAGGAGATGACGGAAAAAAAGATATTCGTTTTGGACTTTATACTATTAAAAATCTTGGAAAAGATATAGCGGATGCAATCATTGAAGAAAGAAAGCTAAATGGTGTGTACAAATCGCTTGCAGACTTTTTTGAAAGAATTAATCACCGTAATTTAAATAAAAAATCAGTAGAAGCCCTTGCAAAATCAGGCTCAATGGACGAATTAGCTGAACGTAATATGGTCATCGGGAATCTAGAAACCCTTCTCTCATTTAATAAAGAAGCTCGAGGGTCATCTAGCCAAGTATCTTTATTTGGAGAAATCGGAGGAGTCAGTGCAAAACTTTCTCTCCTACCTAAAGAACCTTCTAATAAAAAAGAAAAATTATCTTGGGAGAAAGACTTGTTAGGATTATACATCTCAGGACATCCTCTAGATGAATATAAAGAGAAAATTGAAAAGTTTGGAACCGTAACAAAGGATATAAGACAGAAATGTAAAGTGAATGATATCGTGACCGTCGCCGCTATCATAGATGAAGTTAAAGTATTCACTACTAAAAGCAATACAAATATGGCATTCTTGAGATTATCTGATTTTACAGGGAGCATTGACGCCGTTGCTTTTAATAAGCTCTACGAAGCCAATAAAGATATTTTTGTCACAGATAACGTAATCGCTCTCAAAGGTAAGGTTACTGAACGAAACGGCGAAAAAAGCATTGCTATAGATACAGTAAAGAAGATATAAAAAAAATAATCCCCCGAACTTAATCGAGGGATTATTTTTTAGGCGTTATTATTTTTCTCAAACATAGCTATTGAATCCATGATTTTCATTACTTGTTTAGAATATCCTGGAACAATAGAATCTGGGTTATATTTTTTAAGAATTTGTTCACTGGTCATTTCTGACTTGTAGTGAGGAGCATTTTCGTTATTTCCTCCAAGAGTTTTAGAAATATACTCTATGGACTCATCTATTGAACTAAATCCTTTTTTGCATGAGTGCCAACCAAAACTGTTATAAGGGGCATTTGGACTTTTACAAGCAAACTTACCTCCGGTTGTTTCTCTCATTGCAATTGCGGGCAAAAGACGCCAGTCAATATCATTTTTCTCTGCCTCAGTTACAAATTTCATTCCATAACCAGACAAAGGGGCGTTTTTGGATGCAAAATAATCATCTATTGCATCAGCTTTTGCCTTTCGAGCTTCATTTTCTTGTGTTGTTATCACAGAAACCTCACTCGTTACAGCTTCAACGTTTGCAGTTATACTTCCTACCGCATCAAGACTTGCAAGTGGCATAGTCATAGCGAACATCGGAAAGACAACAAAAGACTGCAGAACGTTTTTAATTTTATTTATATGCATAATCGACAGTTTATCGATCTGTCAAACGCCATCCTGTGATGGTTAATCTTAGCTTTTTATTTATATAAGCGGCTAAAATTAAAAAATCCATAATATACTATTTATTATCATAATATATTTGGACTCCTTCATAGTATCATAAATGGGTGGATAAGTCAATGGTTATAACACGATTTTAGGTATCGTCAAATTCAAAAAACCCTTATATAATAAGGGTTTTTTGAATGTTTTCTATTGACAAATGCTATGAATCTATTGTTAAATAATGCCTAAAAATAAGGTTTTTTCTCAATTTTTGACAAAAAATAACTTATGTGTGATAAATGTCCTTATTTTTCAATCTTTTCTATAATTTTAATTATTTTTACTTTCCACAACACTGTTTGTACTTCTTGCCAGATCCACAAGGACATGGGTCATTTCGCCCGACCTTGGGAGACTCTCTCCTCTTTGGTTGTCGTCCTTCATCCCCATCTCCAGAGTTTAATATAAGCTCAGGCTTCTTTTCTATAGTCTCTTTTTCAGGTTCATCCTTAGTATCTACGTTTATAGTGTTAATTAAAGAAACAACTTTGTCTCTAAAATTAAGTTCCATTTCTTTAAAGAGCTTCAAACCTTCCTTTTTGTATTCAATTAATGGTTCTCTTTGTCCATAGGCTCTCAAATTAACCGATGAACGAGTATATTCCATTGTTTCTAGATGCTCTACCCAAAGGGTATCTGTCACATATAGGGCTATTCTTCGAATAGTTTCAAAGAATAGGTTCTCCCCCATCGCAAATCTCTTCTTTTTAATTACTTCCTCTAATTCATATCCGTATTCTTTAGTTAATGATTCCAAAAAGTTTTCAATTTCTTCGTGGTTTCCCAAAAGCATTGTCCTTCTCCTCTCATAAACAACTTTTCTTTGATGACTTAGAACATTATCATATTCCAGTGTATGTTTTCGGGCATCAAAGTGAAAACCTTCTACCTTTGCTTGAGCGTTTTCTAGAGTATTAGAGATAAACTTATTTTCTATTGGCTGATCTTCTCCAACTCCAAGCTTAGTCATCATGTTTTTAATTCTCTCTGATCCGAAAATTCTCATCAAATCATCATCCAAAGAGACATAAAATCGCGTTTCCCCAGGATCACCTTGTCTTCCGGAACGTCCTCGCAACTGGTTATCTATTCTTCTAGCTTCATGACGTTCTGTACCAATAACAAATAAACCTCCAAGTTTTTTAACCTCTTCATATTTATCTTGGTCAAAAGGTACACCTCCTAATTTAATATCAACTCCTCTTCCGGCCATGTTAGTTGCTACAGTAACTGCACCCAGCCTTCCAGCGTTAGCAATAATTTCCCCCTCTCTTTCGTGATTCTTAGCATTTAGAACTGTATGTTGAATACCAGCTTGGGTAAGATAAGCTGATAGAAGCTCGTTTTTCTCAATGGAAACAGTTCCCAAAAGTACAGGCTGACCTTTTTCATTCAAATCTTTTACCATTTGAGCTACAGCCTTAAACTTTGCAGCTTCTGTTTGATAAATTAAATCATTATGATCTTTTCTATTTATAGGTTTGTGAGTAGGAACGACGACAACATCGAGCCCGTAAACTTTCAAAAATTCTTCTTTGGAAGTCTCTGCTGTTCCTGTCATGCCAGATAGTTTACTATAAAACTTAAAATAATTTTGGAATGTAATAGAGGCAACTGCCCTAGTTTCCTTTTCTATTTTAACTCCCTCTTTAGCTTCAATGGCCTGATGTAGACCTTCACTCCACCTACGACCAGGTTGTAATCTACCGGTAAAAGAATCAACAATAATAACCTCACCGTCTTTTACAACATAATCTTTATTATTCTCATAAAGAGCTCTAGCCTTAACAGCAGTTTCTAGATGATGAACGTATTTGATCCCCTTCTCTGTGTAGATGTTTTGTATACCTAATAAATCTTCAGCTATCGTTATGCCGTGATCTGTCAAAGAGATGGCTCTAAGCTTCTCGTCAACAGTATAGTCTTCTTCTTTCTTTAGCTTCTTTGCAATGTCAGCAAAAGTATAATAAAGATCTTCACTATCTTCAGCGGGAGAAGAAATAATTAACGGTGTTCTTGATTCGTCTATTAAAATAGAATCCACCTCGTCTACAATAGCGAAAAATGGATTTCTTTGAACAACATCATCGATACTTCTTGCCAAATTATCCCTTAGATAATCAAAGCCAAATTCATTATTAGTACCATATGTTATATCACAATCATAAGCATCTTTTCGCGAACAAGGCTTAAGATATTCATACTGGACACGAAAACCACCTATTTCCTTATCATCTTCAGCCTGTTCTTCTGTAACATGGCTTGGGTCATAGACATAAGAAGTATTTTGAGAATTTATCACACCCACACTTAGTCCTAAAGCATGATAAACAAGTCCCATGTTAACAGCATCTCTTCTTGAAAGATAATCGTTGACTGTAACTATGTGTACACCTTTACCAGTGAGAGCATTCAAATATGCAGGCATTGTTGCAACTAGAGTTTTTCCTTCCCCCGTTCTCATCTCTGTAACTTTTCCATTGTGTAAAGCAATCGCACCGACAAGTTGAACATCATAATGTCTTTCACCTCTCGTTCGAACAGAAGCTTCTCTAACTAAAGCAAAAGCCTCTGGTAAAATATCATCTAGGCTTTCACCTTTTTCTAACCTACTCTTAAATTCGTCTGTTTTATATTTCAAAGACTCATCGTCTAGACCTTTAAAGTATTCTTCCAGTTTGTTTATTTTTTCAACCAAAGGCTTCCATTTTTTGATTAACCGATCGCTTTCAGTTCCTATTATAGTATTTAGTATTCCCATTATATTAAAAACAAGACTAATTATAATATCTAATAAAATATCCTTGTTATATTATTATAAAACCTTAATTTATAATGTTTATTCCGCAAACAGCATAGTCGGTGGAATATACATAATAGTCATTTTAACACAAAAAGAAAATCCTCGATAGAGAGAGGATTTTCTTTTAGAGTTAAGCTAAAATTATTTCTTAGCTTTTTTTGCAGGCTTCTTTGCAACTTTCTTAACAGCCTTTTTTGCAACTTTTTTTGCAGGCTTCTTTGCAACTTTCTTAACAGCCTTTTTTGCTTTTTTTACTACCATATTATTTTAAAAAATTATTTTTAAAAGATGTGTGTGAATCAGACGACCTTACAAAAAATTTTTAAAAAAAAATTTTTGTAAAAAACTTCATCACACTCACACTTATATTATCTCTCATCTAAAAAATAACCGCAATACTTTTTTGCAAAAAAGTGTGGATAACTTCCAATTTTATTTTTTGAAAAAAAATTATAAAATTGAGAATCCTGTACTAAAATTTTTAAAAATTAATTATAAGAAAAAATAAAATTAAAAATTAAAAAAATTTTTTTAATTACAAAAAGTCAAAAGTAAATTTTTAGTACGGGGTAAATATGTAGAAAAAAATATAAATGAAAAACACCCAGCTTTGGACAGGGTGTTTTTCATTTATATGGTTTTGTGTTTATAAGCCGAATTCTGTTCTCCGACTTTTAGTCGGAGCGGTAAACATTTATCTAGACCTAAAGTTACCCTCAGGCTCAAGCGATTCAGACTCCGACCAAGGTCGGAGAATACGATCTTGCACACTCGTAAGGATTTAGCCGTTTCATTTTCTATGTTTCCATAGAACTCACCCCTCACTTACGTTTAGGGTGCTACACTCTTTCGAGTTAATAGCGTCTCTGCTCGCACCTCTATGATTACTCACGATGGGTGTTACCCACTACAACTGCCTGACGTAGTCAGACTGTGTGTTCGGACTTTCCTCACTCCGACATAAATCGAAGCGCGTTTACCTAACACAAAACCATAAACATAATATCAAAATATCTGTCACTTGACAATACCAGTCTAATTTGCTATACTTTGTCTAGTGAGTTAAACACTCCAATCGTCAGTACTAATTATTGTCTGACAACAATTGCGAGCAAAACCCCGACTTCGGTCGGGGTTTTGTGTTTTTAATTAAATAATATATAATAAAAGTGTAGTCGTTGTGTGTTTTAGCCAGCGGCTGCACTCACATCGCAATTGTATGTTGGAGCTTAGCACCCGCTGGCTCAAGCACACAAAAAATAAAAAGCTCAACATTCGTTGAGCTTTTTATTTTTCTTTTTTAATAAGTATGTTCATCATAATTGAAGTATTCTTTCTTTTGTTCCGTCTATTGGGTCTTTCCCTCATGTCAGATTTATTTTAAGACTAAAATCATCGTCTATTATGTGCTCAATTGAGGCACATAATATCGCCTTTTAATCCCGACTAGGTCGGGACCTTTTCAAATTGAATTATTCCACGAACAGCTTCCGCTACCCGTGCCTTGTTACGACTTATTCCCTGTCACCGAGCTTACTGTAGGCCCTCCTTCTGGAGAGACTTCGAGCACTCCCGGCTCCCTTGAATTGACGGGCGGTGAGTACAAGACTTGAGAACGTATTCACCGCGGTATGTCTGACCCGCGATTACTAGTAATTCCAGCTTCATGGGGTCGAGTTGCAGCCCCCAATCCGAACTGACGCCACTTTTCTTAGGATTTGCTCAGGGTTACCCCGTCGCGTCCCGTTGTGGTGGCGATTGTATTATGTGTGTAGCCCAAGGTATCAAGGGACATGCTGACCTGGCGTCATCCTCCCCTTCCTCCCCGACCGAAAGACACAATTACTAAAAGTAATTATTTCCTTGGGTCGGGGCAGTCTCGTGTGACACGTATAACACACGATGAGGGTTGCGTTCGTTACCCCACTTAAGGGAACAATTCAAACCACGAACTGACGACGGCCATGCATCACCTGTCAATCTGTCTTGCGAGGGCTCGAGTTTCTCCGAGCTTTCAGATTGATTTCTAACCTTGGTAAGGTTCTTCGTTTATCATCGAATTAAACCACATAATCCACTACTTGTGCAAGTCCCCGTCTATTCCTTTGAGTTTTAGCCTTGCGGCCGTACTTCCCAGGCGGATCTCTTAACGCGTTAGCTACGTCTCTCAGAGGGTCGATACTCCGAAAGACTAGAGATCATCGTTTAGGGCGTGGACTACTGGGGTATCTAATCCCATTCGCTACCCACGCTTTCGTGCTTGAGTGTCAGATATGTGTTAGTATAGTGCCTTCGCTTTTGGTGTTCCCCATGATATCAACGGATTTCACCCCTACACCATGAGTTCCCTATACCCCCCACACTCTCTAGTTGTACCGTTTCGTTCGCGGTTCTTGGGTTAAGCCCAAGGATTTGACAAACGACTAATACAACCACCTACGCACCCTTTACGCCCAATAATTCCGGATAACGCTCGGGGCTCTCGTATTACCGCTCCTGCTGGCACGAGATTAGGAGCCCCTTATTCATGAGGTACAGTCAATAAACTTCTTCCCTCATAAAAGATATTTACGCACCGAAGTGCTTCATCAATCACGCGGCGTCGCTCCGTCAGACTTTCGTCCATTGCGGAAGATTCTCGACTGCAGCCACCCGTAGGTGTATGGGCCGTGTCTCAGTCCCATCGGTGGGGGTCAGCCTCTCAGCTCCCCTAAGCGTCATAGCCTTGGTAGTCCATTACACTGCCAACTAGCTGATACTTCACAGGCCTTTCCCTAAGCGAAAAATCTTTACCCCGGAGGGACCATCGTGTATTAGCACACCTTTCGGTGCGTTATTCACGACTTAGGGGGAAGTTCCTATGTATTACTACCTCGTTCGCCACTAACTTTAAACGACCTTTGACTTGATGTAATCTCATCATCGGAAAATATAAAGTCCGTTCGACTTGCATGCCTTATCCACGCCGCCAGCGTTCATCCTGAGCTAGGATCAAACTCTACTAAAAAATCTATACATAAATGTATGATTCGAAATAGAACGGAACAAAAGAAAAAATACTTTTGTCCAATATTACTGGTTGTTTGCGATTCGCTAAATGCGAATCAATGCTTGATTATGATAGTTCTCTTATAACTAAAAGTTATTTTGAGAACACTTACCTATTAAAATTTCAAAGAAAGTAAAACAGTCAGATACAATCAGACTGTGGACTCCATTATATACATTCAAAAAAATAAGTCAAGCCTTATTTGACTATTTCACCTATGGAATTAGCCTATTTTATACCAAGCTCTCTTCTGCCAATAAAAGTTATATTTTATAAGGGTTTAAGTCCTGTTTAATTAGTGGTTTCTGTACCAATCAAGGCCTTCATTTTTCTTGTCATCATCTTCCGTATTGATACGATCAACAGACTTAAATTCTTTTTCTAGTTCTCTCTTGTTAAAAATTTTTCCACTTATTGAGTATTCATTATTACCTTTATAGCTAACAATTAATTTTGCGTTAGGATATTTTAGATTAAGATCTTCTAATAGCTTATTAGCCCTTTCTTGATCAGAAGAAGGCTCACTTGCTTTAAAGTCTATATCGAGCTGACTATCTTTATTAATGTGATATTGTTCTAAACTTGTCATACTATTATTATAATACTAATTAGAAGGTTTACAAAACCGTTTTTTTTTGTAATAATTGTTCTTAGTTAACGAGCCCTGTTAGCTCAGCTGGTAGAGCAGCTCCCTCTTAAGGAGATGGTCGGAGGTTCGATTCCTCCACGGGGCACAAATTTTTGCGAAGCACAAAATTTGTGATTTTTAAACATACCCCTAATGTATGTTTAAAAAGAATCGAAAGACGGAGGCCGATGGGCTGAGTCGGGGTTGCGAGATTTTTCAGCAGAAAAATACTTGTGACCGATTCCTCCACGGGGCACAAAATAAAAAACCTGTCGAAAGACAAGGTTTTTTATTTTGTGCCCCGTAACCTAATATCTGTTTAGATTATCTCTTATTAATACAGAACGTGCCTCCAGCTTCCAATGTTGCACACAAGTCGTATTGCTGCCCAGCAGCACATCCCGCACAAGCTTCATTAGCATTCCAAACTTCATAAGTATATCTATATGTAGCGTTATTAATAGGATCTTTAGGTAAAGAAGACATAAAACCATCGACAACCAAATCTCTTAGATCACTGCTAGAGCCCCAATCAGATGAAACAGGTAAAACAACTATCGGCATTGGAATAACTGGTATCTACACCACATCCTTCTGGTTGAGTATACGCTCCATATTTATCGTAGTTAAATTCTAGGGCTTTTTCTATTTGTCTTAAATCCATCTTCCTTCTCGCATCTCTACTTTTTGATCGAGCAGTATTTAAGCTACCTATCACCACCGCAGACAAAATTCCAATAATAGCGATGACAACTAGAAGTTCAATCAGGGTAAATCCCCTATCTCTAGGTTTAGTTTTAACACAACTAAAAATCATATAGTCATTATACTATAAAATTATTATCGTGTGAATTTTTATTTTCTCAACAATTTCACCAATCCATCCATAAAATTTTTTATAGACGCATCGTCAAATAAGGATAATACAAAAACTGGTTTGCCCAATTTCTCAAAATCCTTTTTCGCTTTTTCAATTTTCTTTTGATCTTCTATGATATCTGATTTTGTCAAAACCACAACTTCTTCTTTTTCTGCTAATTGCTTATCGTATTTTTCTAACTCCCCTCTGATGATTTTATAATTCCTCATCATTTCTTTTTCATTTCCTGCCCCGTTGGAAGTCGTAGACTTTCCTTCGGGATCAAACGACACCAAATGTGCGATCATTTTCGTTCTCTTAGTATGCTTCAAGAATTTCACTCCGAGCCCTTTGCCTTCGCTTGCTCCTTCGATGAGCCCTGGTATATCAGCAATTGTGAATCCATAAAAATCTCCAAGATTAGGATCGAGTGTTGTAAATTGATAGTTACCTATTTTAGCATTTGCATTTGTTATGGAATTTAAAAGAGAAGATTTCCCCGCATTAGGCATTCCTATCAATCCAACATCGGCAAAAAGTTCTAGTTCTATTTTAAAATTTCCTTCTTCTCCTTCTAATCCACGGCTTGCTTTTTTTGGAGCTACGTTTGTCGAACTTTTGTAATGTTCATTTCCATAGCCTCCTTCACCACCTTTCAAAAGTAATTCCTTTTGTCCGACTTTATCAAGTGACACGCTAGCTCCATTTTCTACGTTTGTGATTACAGATCCAACCGGTAATTCTATAATTAAATCCTGTCCATCTTTTCCGTGACGACTTCCTCCACCACCATCCTCTCCTTTTTCTGCTCTGAAATCTTTTTTGTGTTTATATTTTGCCAATAAGTGAATATCAGAAATAGCCAGAGCATAAACATCTCCTCCTCTTCCACCATCTCCACCGTTTGGTCCTCCTTTGTCTATAAATTTCTCTCGTCGCCATCGAACAACCCCGTCTCCACCACGGCCAGCTTTTGCATAAAATTGTATTTCATCTATAAACATATCTGTGCATTTCGAGAAGAGCTATTTAAATTTTTTAACTCTTTCCACCTATAACTTACGCTATTAATGCCTTTTCGGCAAGGGCTATTGCACTTTCTTTAGAAACAGCTTGCATCGTAAAACCATTCCGATGGCAAAAGATTACGTCAGACACACCAGTCACCGCCTGTAATCTTTCATCTCCATTCGTAAGCCCCCTCCAATTTTCAGGAAATGGCTTGCGACTTTCTTTTGTGCCAATCGATTTAATTATAGCTTCAATTTTCCAAGATTTATTATCTCCACCAGGCATAAGAGCATATACAGGTTCAGGAAGCATAGCTAATGTATCTTGATATAAGTTTCGAGGTAGCGAAATATCTAAAATAATTATTCTCTTATCAGAAGCATTTCGATATCCATTCATAATAATTTGACAACCTTCTTCTTCGTCTTTACTTATTTTAACTTCTCTTAACAAAAACTTTTTGACCTCTTTTGATTGTTTTATAAAAATATTATCAATGTTTTTTCTATCTTCTTTCCATGTCGGAGCTTCATCTAAGAATAATTTTTCAACTCCCCTGCGATTGATTCCAGGAAATATAGGTTTTGAAATATCTACACCATTATCCGAGGCATCTATAGGTTGAACTATTTTTCTATCTATCCTGTCTGCCACTTCTTTGCTCCCACAAATTTGTTCTCCGTATTTCTTCCAAACCAAGCCAAATGAAGCATAAGGTATACCATTTTCTCTCTGTCCTGCACCTTCTTTCTGATGATGTTCAAATCGATTTGTTTCAGGATCATAGACAAGCCCAATGTCATAAACAAAATCTGCTTTGGCTATAATTTCAGGATCGCTAGTCCTTATTATTTTTACATGTCCATCAAATACGATAGATAAAACAGCAGTTGCAAATAAGTCATCCGCATGAAATCCACCTGGATGTGTCACTAATATTTTTCTTCTTTTAAATACATTCATCTTTTTCTTTGATATTAACTTTAATTCCAAACAATTCGACAAATAAGGTTATAATTTTTTCTAAAATTAAAAATGCAACAAAGAAGGCAAGGATTATTATTATAAAATTCCTAACATCTTTACTCACCATCAAAGCCGTGTGACTAAAAAAGAACCCCAATCCAAACATTACGATAGACCATGCAACCAAGGAAAAGATTTCAGCCGGGATAAAAGTTCTTAATTTTATCTTCTTGTAGCCAGAGTAAATTAATGTAAACCAATACATCCCTAAAATTAAAAACCTAGATACAAAAACTGAACGAAATGGTTTTTTGAGAAAATTAGGGAAAAATATATGTATCTTACATTCTGCTTGTTTTAAGATATCGTTTGTTGAGTAATTTCTTTGCAAAAAATATCCCAGGCTATATCCCACAACAGACTTAATCGCTCCACCCGTAAATGTAGCGACAAAAGCCATGACTACATTTATAGACCCAAGGTAGGCAAATATACCAGCCAAAATAACGACTATTTCTCCTTCCAAGAACACACCCAACAAGATCAGGACATAAATTATTTCGGCATGAGAAGCAGCCACGTTTTGTATATATTCAATAGAAAACATAAATTAGATATCGTAGTGGAAAACCTTTTTGAGAAGCCAGTTTATGATTGAGACCAGCAAAGCTCCGACAAATGCCGCATAGAACCCATCAACAGTAAAACCTTTTATCAAAGTTCCTAAGTACCAGAACAATGCTCCGTTAATGACTAGAGAAAACAAGCCGAGAGTTATTGCATTTATTGGAAGAGTTAGAACATTAACAATTGGTTTTATAAACATGTTAAATAGAGTTAGACAAGCTCCCACTACTAACGCCACCCAAATGGGGTCAACGACAACCCCGTCTATTATCTTTGTAGTGGCAAAGACCGCAATAGAAATCAAAAGCCAGTGTAATATAATTTTCATCCCGTTAGAAGCAGGTCGCGGTCGCTATTATCTCAACAGCAATCTGCTAAAATTAAATAATTAATTTAAAAAAACTTAATATCCCCATCAAAACCATGACCGCGGCTTCTAACGGGATCATGCCCACATATTATTAAACAAATAATTGATCGACAATTTCCTTGACCATACTTCCATCAGCTTTCCCTTTGAGATCCTTCATCAAGGAGGCCATAAACATCCCCTTCTTTGATGGATCGATTGCTCCAAGTTCAGAGACTTTACTTTTTACAAATTCTTCAACCTCACTTCTCTCCATAAGCTTAGGAAGATATTCTGACAAGATATTTAGTTGTCTTGTTTCTTCTTCTACGAGATCCATTCTTCCACCTTTAGTGAATTGCTCGATGGAATCTTTTCTTTGTTTTGCCAATCTTGTAATTACCGCTAGTGCTTGCTCGTCAGATAGCATATCCTGAGGAGTGTGACCCGTAGCAACTAATTCATTTGTAAAAGCAGTGACTAATCCTCTCATAACTTCGAGACGAATTTTATCACCAGCTTTCATCGCTTCTTTTATTTGATTTTTTATATTTTCATGTAATGTCATATTCTAATTATACTAAATACATGCTAAAATACAATTATGAATCCCGTAGTATAAAATGACATTGTATTGAAATACAGATTTACAGATAATAAACCTACGTGGATGTTTGAAATTTATTAAAATTAAAATATAAAATGACTGAATCCATAATGTCATTTTTCACTATCGGGATGAAAAACATTATCTTTTTTGATACCGAAACTACAGGCAACACCGATAAGGATTTTCTTTGCCAAATTGCTTACAAGGAAATGAATGGCGAATCTTTTTGTGGTTTATACAAGCCTCCTTTTAAGATACCACCTGAAGCTTCTGCTGTTCATCATATTTCCAACAAGATGATAGCGGATAAACCAAGCTTCTGTGAAAGTGAAGATCACTCAAAAATTAAAGACCTTTTCGAAAATCCGAACAGTGTCGTCGTTGCTCACAACGCCACTTTTGATTTAGCCATGCTCAAAAAGGAAGATATCGTTCCATCTAATTTTATTTGCACTCTACGTGTTGCTAGATTTTTAGACAAAGAAGGAAAAATAGAAAAATACAACCTTCAGTATTTGAGATACCTTCTTGAGATAGAGATAGAAGCACAAGCTCACGATGCATTGGGAGACGTACTCGTCCTAGAGAAATTATTTGAAAGATTATTCAAGAAAGTCATGGAAGAAAATAATTTTTCTGAACAAGAAGCTATCGACGAGATGATCGAGATATCTTCTCATCCCACTATTTTGAGAACAATCAATTTTGGAAAATATAACGGTAAGGAAATACGAGAAATCGCCAATATGGATCGCGGATACCTCGAATGGCTCTTAAAGCAAAAAGAAGAAAGCGACCAGATAGACGAAGATTGGATATATACCCTTCGTCATTATTTAGGAATGTTGCAGTAAAAATGACTCATAATAAGAATTGCCCCGACCGCGGTCGGGGCAATTCTATTTTAATTATTCTTCTTCTACTTCCTCAAAAACCTCCTCTAATTTTTTTTGTCTTTCTTCTCTAAATGCTTTAGCCTGGCTTTCATACATAGAAGCATATTCTCCTTTTTTCTCTAATAATTCAGTATGACTACCTATTTCTACTAACTCACCATTACTAAGAACAATTATTTTACCAAGATTTTGTGTCGTGTTAAATCTATGTGTAATAACTATTAGTGTTTTACCAACTGACGCACTAATCATCTGATTAAAGATATATTCTTCTGCCAGAGCATCAATCGAAGCTGTTGGCTCATCAAGAATAGTTATGAGACCTTCTCGATAAATTATTCTAGCAAGTGCCATTTTTTGTTGTTGCCCCTTTGAAAGCTCTGTTCCGTTTTCGAATTCTCTTCCTAGCTGTTGGTCGAATCCTTCTTTGAATTCTGAGATAAATTCATTGGCATCAGAAACTTCTGCTGCTTTTTTAACTTTATTTTTATCAACTTCTTGATCAGTTCTCCCCATAGAGATAGATTCTTCAACTGAGAAATCATAAGATAGATAGTCCTGAAGCAAGATAGCGAGATAAGACCCCCATTCGTTACTATCTATATCTTTCAAATTAATTCCATCTATAAATATGTCTCCCTCTGTAGGGTCATAAATTCTTGCAAGTAATTTTACAAGAGTTGACTTACCTGCACCGTTCTTTCCCACAAGAGCAATCTTTTCTCCAGGTTTAATTACAAAACTAACATTTTTAAGAATATCTTTTGTCCCACCGCTATACCTAAAACTGACATTTTTAAATTCAATCAACGGAGATTTTACAAGATCCAAAGCGGTCGGATTTTTTGTTTTACTAATAAATGGTTTAGTATCGAGAACTTCAAAAATTTCATTTACGTATAAGTTTCTTTCAAATTGTCTTGAGAAATCTTGAAGTATCGAATTTATTGATCCAACAAGTTGTCCTAAAATACTCATCAAGAAAACCATCGATCCAACAGATTCGCTACCACCAGACACTTTTCCTATAATCAGATAAAATCCAATTCCTACCCCCGCCGCACTGATAATACTTGCTAAAGATGACCACCAAAGGTTTCTACGATCAACCTTTAATTGATCTTTTCTGAAGGCCCCAAGTATTTCATCTGCAATGTTCACAAGCTTATCTGATGCTTGTAATATCTTGGCTTGGATTATTCCTGTTTTTCCAGTTATATGATTACGAACATGCTGATATCTTTTTTGTCTTGAACTATTTTCAGCCCAAATACTCCATGTTTTGGAACCATATTTCAAACTCACGATAAAAGATGGTATGGACGAAACTATCACAACTAAATAAATCCACAAAGATAATCTAGTAGCAATTACAGAAGTCAACAAGAATGTAGCCATACTACCTATTGCAGCAATCTGAAGTTCTGTTAATTCCAAAACTGGCCAAATACTTCTACGAAAAGCTCTCGTTAGCAGATTTTGAAATTCAGGATTTTCATAGTGACCCAAATCTATTTCTGCTCTTTTCTTTAGTACAAGCACTTCGAATTCTTGCTCCGTTTTAGCTGACCATATCTTATAAACATAAGTATATCCAGCAGATAAAACTTTTGTTATAGACCAAACTCCAGCATAAAGAATAACTAACCAAATAGCGATCTCTCCTCCAGAAAGACTTCCGACAACGGAGTTAACCACGTCTCCCATTATTTTTGACTGCCAAACAGGTAAAACATATGTCGATATGGTTAAAATAATCAAAAAGGCTGTTGACCATTTCGCATATTTAAAACAAATCAGCAAAGACCTGATTATGTTTTTTATAAAATTCTTTTTCTTGTTTTGTTTTTCTTCTGGGGTGTTAATAGCCATAAAAAATAATCTTATTATAATAAAACGACTTATCAATAAATTATATCACATTTTTTGCCTTTAGTAAATACTCTTAGGCTTGTTATTTTTCTTATTCTATCGCCTCTTATGCTATAATGTATTTTATATGATGGATATTTTAATTATAGTATTTTTAGCAATATTAACAGCTCTAGTTATCGGTCTTTTTATTTCTCTAAAGAAAACTCCTGTAAAGAAACCCGATGACGGTTCCCTAACCTTACTCTTAAATCAAATAAACGAACTTACTCGCACGATGGATCAGAAACTTGGTGATTCTCAAAAGGAAATAAATCAGTCCATGAGATATCAGGCTTCAGAAACTTCGAGAATCATAGCTGACATCACCGAGAAGATTACCCGTCTAGACGAGACCAATAAACAAGTCGTATCTTTTGCTGATCAATTGAAAAATCTTCAAGACATTTTGAAAAATCCCAAACAAAGAGGTGTACTAGGAGAATACTATCTCGAAACATTGTTAAAGAATGTCATGCCTCCTGGAAGCTTTCAAATGCAATATCCTTTCCCCGATGGGACAATTGTTGACGCTGTTGTATTTGTAAAAGACAAAATAATTCCGATTGATTCAAAGTTTTCTCTTGAGAATTACAACCGTATTGCTGAGACCAATGATAAGGCAGAGCGAGACAGATTAGAGAAAGTTTTTGTAAATGATTTGAAAAACCGCATCACTGAGACATCGAAATACATTCAACCCGAAGAAGGCACTATGGATTTTGCGTTTATGTTTATTCCTCATGAAGCGATTTATTATGATTTACTCATCAACAAGATTGGTGCAATTCAAGAAGACACTGAGAACCTTATCCAACGTGCCGCTAGCAAGTATCGCGTTATCATCGTTTCCCCTACTTCTTTCCTTGCTTACTTGCAAACAGTTCTTCAAGGCTTGAAAGCAATGCAGATAGAAGAAAGTGCCAAAGATATTGTAAAGAGAGTTGGCGAGCTTAAAACCCATTTGAAGACTTACGAAGAGTATCATCAGAAGATGGGTAACGCTATCGGCACTGTCGTTAATCATTTCAACAAGTCTAATCATGAATTCAGAAAGATAGACAAGGACGTTCTCCGAATTACTGGTGAAGGTATCGACATCGAGCAAATATCAATCGAGAAAACCGGCGACCTAGATTAGCCAAACAAACCCAAAAAATAAAAACCGCACAAGCGGTTTTTATTTTTGATTTATTTTTTACCAGTGATAACCATACCCTCCATACAAATAGCGACTGCCGAATGCATAGTAGTTACGATAGCTACTTGAATAATTATCAAATCCATAGTATCCATCCCTATTTCCAGAGAATCCGTAGTTATAAGACCTGCTATTATTGTTACTAAATCCGTAATTGTAATTATTATTAAAAGAATAGTTGCCTCTTCCAGAATAGCCTCTATTTGTAGAATTACATCCTCCGAAAGCATAGCTATCACAAGAAGCTTGTGTGGTTAGAGGAAAAGTTATTCCTATAATTAGTGCTATAAACGATAATATAAAAATATTTTTCATATTACATATTATATGATATTTTTATCCAAAAGTCAACCCCAACATGTTGACATTATCCCCCAAAAGACTATCATAAAAATCAAACTTTTAAAAAATAACCAAAAATGAAAACGATGACCATTAAAAAGGTTGCAGAGTTCCTAGGTGAACTTTTGCTTCGAGTGTTAGCATCAATTATTCTTATTTTTGTATTTATCGCACTCTATGCCGTTTGGGACAAGATAACCGCACTTGCTATTTACGCCATTGTTTCTATTGCGTACATAACACTTTATGCTAAACATGAATGGAGGGACGGAATACTAAGTTTTATCGGAATAGGTATACTTTGCGTACTTTTTTTCACTTCTCTTTCGACATCATTAAGGTCAGATATTCAACTCTTATGCGTGGGTATTTTCATTTACACTCTTCAGTTCGAAATCAGCAACTGAGAGGGTTTCAGACATTTACAAAGCAGGCTCTCCCGAGCCTGCTTTTTTTATTTTATTAAAATGTCATCGCTTGCAAAAAACAGGAATATCTTTTATCGCACACAACGAACACGAAGCTCTCCATTATTACCATAGTATGCTAAATTCCCATTAGACATGTTTTGAAAATAAGAATGCGTATTAAACAAAGATGGAATAGGGGTGGAAGACCAATATGTGCCTGTTGCGAATCCTAAGGGATTATATATTGAAGTTTTTGAATACCAAACCAAAGACAGACTTCTTAATTGTTCTATAGATGGGAGCCGTCCTCCGTTGTTCGCACAAGCATCTTTTGCATTAGACAAACTTTTTCCATCTCCACCAGGAGGGTTAGCAGATGTTAAATCAGCAGTATCCCATTTAACTACCCCGTTTTCGTCTACAGACCAAGCTTTGAGTTCTCCTGCGTCGTATATGAGAGCAGTGGCTCCAAAACGGAGATTTTCATCTCCAGCATAGACGCTACCAGATCCACCATCTGTTGTTCCACGCCAACTAAAACATTTAACAATGATTCCTTGATCAATTAAAGGCTGAACAATTTTAGCAAGATTACCAGTTGTAGCATCACCGGGTGTTCCATCTGCTTTTAGACCTGTACAGGTAAGGGTGCTATAAATTTTTAGAAGAAAGCTTGATGATAAAAATATGAATCTCGTCTCTTTTTCCTTCTTTACTTGATTTATATTCTCCAAGCTTATAATCTATATTCAAGTTTTCTAACCCTAGCTCCTCATATAATTCCCTTATAATACAATCCTCAGGACTTTCTTTTTTATTTATTCCACCACCCGGAATAACCCAATAAGGGACATTGAGATTTTTTACTAAGAGAATAGAATTCTCTGAAATAATTAGAGCTCTTGTCCCTCGTGTTTTAGGACTAAATATCTTCCAATATATTCTAGCAAGAGGATACAATATATATTTATAAAATTTTTGTTTAACAAGTGACATAAAAGTTTTTATTCATATAAAAAATTTATTAATCAATTTCAATCAAACCCACACCTGTGGATAACAGCCGAGGTCTTTCCTCGTACGAGGTCCGACCTCGGCTGTTATCCACAATTTTCTACGCAGAAACGTAATCAAATAGTCTTTGAGAAAAGACTAGCGCAGGCTAACAGGCCGATTTTTAAAAACGAGAAATTTTCATCCGTGTAGGGCCCCTTTGGGGTAAAGCGGGGAAAATTTCCGTTTTCAAAAATCGGCCTCTTTTTTTCGAGAAGAGCTATTTTGATGAAGTGCCTACGGACAATACCTAGCCTTCACAAACCCTTCACTTTTTGCCTCATCTTCACTACAAAAATACTTTTCTCCCCTGTTTGGGTCCACTTTCACCTGTTCATAATTATTGCACTCTTTCAAGAAATATGTCTTACCAAATTCACCTGTCGAGATATTCCCTTTTATCGTGCATTTTGTCGATGAAGTCTCAACGTTTTCTTGACCATGTTCCGACAAAGGATCATAATCGCAAGCATTCCATAGCCCGCTCTTTTCTTTCTTTGCTTTCTCTCTCGCTTCAAGAAGCACTCCGTTATAGAGTTTGTCTCGTGGATTATTTTGCATTTCCCCATATCCTTCTCTTATCATGTATTCATCTACAAGTATATTATTTTCGAGCGAACTCTTATTAGGTAAAATGACATACCGCAATAACCTTCCGAAATCATCCACTCCGGTCACATCTTTTCGAAGTTCAACTTTTTTACCTTCAATAAGTTTCTTCAAAGCATCTTTTGCCTCGTTGTAATAGCATTCTTTTTCTTCAGGTGTATCAACTCCAAGCATACGGACAACGTCTCCATCAGTTAATTCAAAAGTATCTCCGTCTATCACTCTTTTGACTTCATAAGTCGCAACATTTCCAGACCGAAGACTTTCCAAATCCTTCTCTTTTATCAGAGTGTATCCTCCATATCCGCAAGCCACAATGATAGCCATCATTGCTCCCAGTGTAATTTTTTTCTTCGAGCTCATATTTTATTATTGATAGTAATTAAGAGTAATTTATTTTTATTTCTTCTCTACTATCTTCTTTAGTTCCCCAATAACAGCTTTCTCCCAAAACTTCATTGAATACCATTTGATGAGTGGTGTTGCGAAAACCCTCAACCATTTTTTATGAATAGTTACTTGATATGTATAATCAATCAAAGTTCCATCTTGATGTTGTGAGAGCAATAATTCTTCATGCCCAGAAGTTCCAAACTTTGGACTATCATTATCTGAAATATAACCTCTCCCAGGCAAGATCTCTGTTTTCATTTTGACAGGAAATTCCTTGCCGAATGATTTCACCGTCGCATCAATTTCTAACTTATTTCCTTCTCTTTTAACTATTTTTACAGTCCGAGCCACTTTAGGAAAATGTTCTGGAAGTTTTTCGAAATCACTCATCACTCGAAAAACTTCCTCTATAGGAGCTTTGATGACCCATTGTTTACGTAGTGTTATTTCTTTCATATTTATATTATATACAATTTTTAAAAATACTAGAACCTAAAACTAGCTCTCTGATTCCGTTTCTTTCCAAATGGTATTCCACACAAATTCAATGTCTGGATTTTGTTTCCACAATTCACCGATCCTTTCTCGTAATTCTTTATGTTGAGGATATCCATTATCCTTTTGTCCTTCCGGCAAAAGATTTAGAAAGTCTGAATTTAACAAAACAGTCAGTGATTCTTTTATATCCTTATACTTTTTCCCATTTTCTTCTCCTGACTCTTCTTGTATTTTTCCAAATTTATACCATGTGTAAAAATGCCACAGTTCATGTATGGATACATTAATAACCATAACAGAGTTAGAAATTGCAGTATAAAAAAAGTTTTTTTCGATATTATATGGATATATACTATTTACCGTTAAATAAGCTTTTGTTCCTTCTGGAATTTTCACTCCAAAAATTTGCTCAGCTGTTTTTTTAAAATTATCCATCAACTCCCCCGATTCGTTTTTACATTTTTCTATAAAAGCAGGTATGTCAATTTTATTTTCTAGTAAATATTTTTCTACAAAAAGAGAAGCTTGTTCTGGTGTAGGGTTTTCTCCACACTGTGCGGTTAATTGTTTATATACTTTTGTTGGACTCGGAGAAAATTGTGAACCACGCCCCATTGCAAGAAGACACGCAATATCTTTTTGCTTGTCATAAGTAAAATCTACTAGAGGAAGAGATTCGATGTTTTCTTTTTTTGGAGATTGTTCCATATTTATATAGTTTTTACAATTGCATGTAACCATTTATTATCATTTGTATGTGAAATATTAACTATTTCAAAAGATAAATTGGATAGCAACCTTTTTATTTCTTCCTCGTTGTGATAATTAAAATACCTAGGAGCATCCATTTTTTCTTCTGTAACCTCTTCCCCCTCCCCTATTTTTAAAGAAAAACCAGCAACTCCACCTTCTTTTAAAACCTTTGATATATTAGCAATAGCTCTTTCAAAGATGTTTTTAGGTGCATGCAACAAAACAGCATTAGCAAAAACCCCGTCAAATTTATTTTTCCATTCTTCCTTCGGTTCGTCTCTAAAGTCAAACTCACTTGTTTCAAACCCTTCTTGAGAAAGTCTAACTAGAGCTTCTGGAATAATATCAGTACAGGTAATATTAAAACCCTTCGAGGCAAAATAACGTGCATCTCTACCTGTTGCAGAACCTAGTTCAAGAATTGTTCCATTCTTAGGAAGATAATTAATAAATAAGTCTATCCATTCTTTAAACTCACCATTTATTTCTTTTGGAGTCCTTTCCTCATACTTATTAAAACCCTCCTTATATGTTTTTATCGTAAGATCATTTAAGTCTTTCATATTTATATTATACCAAAACGACACCTTACAAGCGACCGATTAATCCCTACCCTATGATTTTCATTATTCCTTCAGATATCTCTTCTATGGTCTGTATATCAGTTTTAAAGGTAACGGCTAAAGGATTTTTTTCATTATTGAACGTATCGAACAATTCTTTATGTCTATCAGCAGATAAATTACTAATTTTCCTATTTGGATCCTTGAGAGCATTCTCTACTCTTTCGTTAAATCTTTTTAACAAAACTTCATAATCTGCTTCGAGGTTAATTTCAATGATGTCATACCCTTTAGCTCTGCCTAAATCAATTAATTTTTCTCTAAAATCTCTAGTGATAGATGAATCAGAAATTACATCGTAACCCAGATTAAACACTTCTTCCGCTATAGCCAAAACCACTCTTTGCACGTCTTGGTAGTGTTCAGTTGGTGAATAATTAGAAAATAACCATTTGATAGTATCGTAATGTAAATGAAAGAGATGATTCTTATCTTTCATTATATTTTTTATGATTGTACTTTTCCCTGCGCACGAGCTCCCGTTTATAATAATTAATTTCATTTGATGATTATAGCAAAATTAATTCAGAATTTGTAGTTTTAGAATTAAAAAGAAACACCTTCATTGCGACCATGTTGTTTTCATTATCAACAGTTAGATTCTTAGTAGAAGGAATAAATAAAATTCAAAAACAGAGCCGGTTGGCTCTATTTTTCTTTAAAAAGACTTCTTCTTAATATACTAGAATTTAAAAAACCGCTTTTCTCGTAAGAAAAGCGGTTTTTGATAGATAAAATAATGAAAAATGTTTTAAACCCAGCTGGAATGTTTTCTAGTCCTGAGGTTTACTAAACACGCTTTGTTATTTTTATTTTTTAGTAACAGGATTTTATTTTTTAACCGTTTCATTGTTTGAAACTCAATCAATTCACCTGTCTCCATGGTTGCGGCATCAAAGAAGGAAATGGATTTGCCTCTTACTTCGACGTTCCAACTATGTGATTTTTCGTATCCAATTAGGAACACTCCTTTCTCTTCTAATTTTTCTACCCAAGCAAATTCTATCAAACCTGACATATGCATTTTTGATGCATCAAAGAAAGAGTAAAAAGGATTATCACACCCCATACAACGACTTTTAATCAGAAATATTCCACTCTCAAGTTTTTTCATAGTAGAATAACAAAAAGAGCATGACTCCACCATAGTTGTTGTGTTTAAAATACAATAAGTTCTAAAACTCCAATCTTCGTCTAGTTCAACCAGAAATAAACCTTCCTCTAATTGTTTAACAGATTTATAACTGTGAGATTCTCTCATTTTTCCAGAAGTTTGCAAGAAATAATAATTCCTGGAAAATGAATTGGTCATTAAAAATAGTCCATTCCCTAAGTCAGAAAAATCTACAAAAGAGGAAGAGGATTCCATTGTTTCAATATTCAACAAGTAACGATATTCCTCGTATCTCAAAAGAAAGAATCCATTTTTTAGATCTCTCATGGTTTTAAACCATGGAGAGTATTTTTTATCTGAGGTAACTAAACGAGAGCAACCACAATAACTAGACATAGGGAAATTATCTTCTTCAAGAATTATTCCTTTCTTCAGAAGATCTTCTTTATTTGTTTTCATCTTCTAAAATTTTAATTGATTTTCAGAAATAACGAAAATTAACTCTGAAAATCAATTAAAATTTGTGTGTCAATGAGCTCTTATCTTTATCTATTTACATTATAGCATAATTATATACATTTTGTCAAGTTATTTAAGGGTACATTCAACCTTGAAGTGCCCCCCCCGCTAGTAGAACATCAGGTGGGTAGAAATTCCTTATTCTTTAGCCCATAAAGCTATTTTAGTTAATTTTATTGTATCAAAACGACGTATCAAGAGCGAATGATATTAAACTTTGAAATTAAATTTCTTTCATACCCCTTAAATCTTCCAAATCAACATCTCTCAAAAGTATTTTTTTATAGAAGACAAGATATTCCCTCGAAACTATCGGAATTTTAATTCCAGCTACTTTTCTATATTCATTCTTAGAAAAATCATTCTCGAGGTTTACCCACACATTTGTCTTTTCATCAAAAATCTTTTTACCTTGAGCTCCTGCAAGATCAATCTCCTGACCTTCATACCCTATTGTCATTCCCACAACATCCCATTTCTCATCTTTATATCTCTTTAAATCATAGGTGATGTACTCCATAACTCTCTCACGAAGCCTAGGAAGGTCATCTGTAGGTAGTATAATATCTATGTCAGCCAGTGGTCTATTCACTCCATACATAATAGCAGCAAAACCACCACCTATCTGAAAGGGTATTTTCATATCTTCCAATATATTTACAACCCACTTGAGAGCTTTAATAGTTTTTTCTTCCATATCCATATTATATCGCCGATATACAAAGATTAATAGACCACGACGTATCTCGAGCGTAATAACCTCGCTCTTGCTGGCTGGGGTACAAGGATTCGAACCTCGATTAACGGGACCAAAACCCGGTGTCCTACCATTAGACGATACCCCAATACTATGAACTTATTTTAAACACTCACTTTTACGCATTGGTTATATCTTGTGTCCCCGCCTTTTCGGCGGGTCGCCGATGAGGCGACTACCATTAGACGATACCCCAATATTTTACTTAACTCTATTTTAAAAAAACTTATAATATTCCACTCTCATTTTCTTATTGAGACGCCCGCCCGCCCGAAGCTTTAGCGAAGGAGGGATACCCCAATATATTACTTAACTCTATTTTAAAAAAACTTATAATATTCCACTCTCATTTTCTTATTGAGACGCCCGCCCGCCCGAAGCTTTAGCGAAGGAGGGATACCCCAATATTTAACGAACTCATACTAGCATATTTTTACATTTTTGAAAATAACGATTCTTATTTTATTACTCCTTCATCTTCTTTTTTGATATAATGAGTATTATGGCAACAAAAGAAATAGTTCAATTAGGAAATCCAAAAATTAGAAAAGTTTCTAGAAAGCTTACTCTCAAAGAAATAAATTCTAGTAAAATTAAAAACTTAATAAAAAATCTTAATGATTCAATGATCGCAGGAAACTTGATTGGTATTTCTGCTCCGCAGATTGGAGAAAATTTGAGAATGTTTATAACCGAAATTAGACCAACAAAAACCAGAAAACCAAAAGACTTGGATGGAATCAGGATTTTTATAAACCCTAAAATAACCCGCTACTCGAAGGATAAGTGTAACGGCTACGAAGGTTGCGGAAGCGTCGCAAATTCCAATCTATTTGGCATAGTGAAAAGATCAAGAAGCGTAATCATAAAGGCTACAGATGAGAATGGTAAAAATTTTGAACTAAAAGCAAGTGGCCTATTGGCAAGAGTCATCCAACATGAATACGACCACCTCGATGGGATCCTTTTTGTTGATAGAGTCACCAATACCAGGAGCTACATGAGCGGTAGTGAATATAGAAAAATGAAGAATAAAAAGTCTAGCTCTTAATTTTTCTTTTTGATACAATTAAAGTATGAATACAAAAATCTTTAAAATACTTACTCCATTAGCTTATATAGCAATGGTGGTAGTTAATTTTTTAGCAAATGCATTACCAATAGCGGGTAGAAATACTGGTGCAATATCAAATAGTTACCCAAACCTATTTGCTCCTGCAGGATACGCTTTCTCTATTTGGGGTCTTATATATGCACTCTTAGCAGTTTATGTTATTTATCAGTTTAAAAAAGGTAAGAATGAGCTAGTCTCAAAAGTAAATGGCTTATTTGTTCTAACTTCATTATTTAATATCTGGTGGATACTCGTTTGGCATAATGACTGGATTTGGTTATCAGTTATTATAATGCTTGGATTGTTATTTTCTCTTCTTAAAATTTCTAAAATTTTAAAGTCTACTATTCTTTCAAAAAGCGAGAAGTGGTTTGTTCGTTTACCTTTTAGCGTCTATCTCGGATGGATTACCGTGGCAACTATTGCGAACATCACCGTCTTTTTAGTAAGCATAAACTGGAATGGATTTGGATTGTCAGAAGTTTTTTGGACTGTCTTAATCTTAATAGTCGGAGCTATTATCGGATCATTACGAACAATTCAAAATCATAATGTTCCCTACGGACTCGTACTAGTTTGGGCTTATGGAGCAATTTTATACAAGCACCTTTCTCCAACTGGTTTTGCTAAATCATATCCTGAAATAATTTTTGCAGCTCTACTATGTCTCCTTGCCTTTATCATCTCAATCGAAATTGTTATTTTCAAAAAGAAAAAGCATGAACAAATTAGAGCAAATTAATGATTCTCCAGAAACGTTAGCACGTACAAAATTATTAAACCTAGAAAGTGAAAATAAGTGGGTTTTTCATGGCTCTCCATACGAGATTGAGGTTTTTGAACCACGCCAAGCATATAAATATCCAAAAGACAAAGAAAGAATCCCTGATGGTGAACCAGCTGTCTTCGCCTCACCATCTGCTGATATTGCCATTTTTATGGGAATAATTAATGAGATAAATGCTCCCCTAGGATTACGAAGCGGATTCGGAACCGACGGAGAAGGAAAAATAAAATTCAAAGCAACAAAAGAAACGTTTGATCAACTTCATAATTCAAAAGGTTATGTTTATGTTTTTGATAAAAATAAATTTACCCCACGATCTCTAATAGAATCTTTGTCTTACGAAAAAATAATCCCCGATGATGTTATAATTGTATCTGAAAAAGATTTACCGAAAGATATTGAGATAAAAGATTTTTAAATTCTACTATTTGTAAAAATAGAATATAATATAAACATGACAAACAAACTTTGGTTTAAAAGAAAAACGTATGGATATGGTTGGATACCTGTCACATGGGAAGGCTGGGCATTTACTATTGCTTGGGCTATTGCTCTCTACCTTTTAATAATAAACATAAATCAAGATTGGATTAACCTGGTCGTGCTAATAGTAATGTCTGGAATCCTGTTTTTTGTGTGCTACAAAAAAGGAGAAAAACCAAGGTGGCAGTGGGGAAAAGAAAATAAAATTGAAAAATAATCCGTTTTTATGTAACAAATTATTAGTTTAATCGTCATCTAAAGCGGGATGGATTCGAAGAAAAAACAGTTCGAGAAAGCCTATGAAGAGTATGCACGAGGAATCCTTAGGCATGCATATTTCAAGGTAAAAGATAAAGAAACTGCAGAAGATATGGTTCAAGAAACATTTTTTAAGGCTTGGAGAAATATCGTTGACGAAGAAGGAGAAGAAATAAAAAACATAAAAGCATTTCTGTATAAAATCCTAAACAACGCAATCATCGATTACTACCGAACAAAAAAAGAAACCTATTCCCTGGAACAATCTATTGAAGAAAAAGAAGATCTGGTAATTGAAGAAAATACAGATGAAAAAAGATTGGATGATGAGATAGATAATTTGAAATTAAAAAAATATCTATCAGAAATAAAAGAAGAGTATCGTGAAATTTTAATAATGAAGTATATAGATGACCTTAGTATTAGCGAGATATCCAAGATCACAAACAAGAGTCTAGTAAATGTACGAGTAACAATGCATCGAGCCCTACTATCACTAAAGAAGAGATATGAAAAATAAAGATTTAAAGAAACATCTAAAGAACCTACGAGAAACCTCAATTAATGAGAATTCTTTTGTTGCTATAAAAGAAAATCTAAAGGAGTATATGGACTTCTATTCTGTTAAAAAAGAAGTGGTATCTCCTTATCAGGAAATTAAAGTCGGCAAAGCTAATTCCCCTCTTCTAAAGTTTGCAACCGTCATAGTAATATCTGGTCTTATTTTAGGTGGTGGAAGAGCTGTCTATGCTAGCAGGCTAAGTTTACCTGGCGAAGCGCTATACTCTATCAAGCTGATAACTGAAGATTTACAAAAAATAGTAATTTTCGATCAGAGCAAGAAGGCTGAATTTGAAATCCGTTTAGCTGAAAAAAGAGCTGACGAAATTAAACTTCTCGAAGAGAAAGAATTAGCAAACAAAGAAGAAATAGAAAAAACAAAAAACCGTTTGACTAATCATCTCAATAATGCCACAAAACTTTCTTCGGGAGAATCTGATAACTTTAAGGAGACAATAGAAAAAAACAAACAAATCATAGAAAAGAAGATCAAGGAACCAAGGGGTGAAAATACATTTGATAAAAACATAAAAACAAACAACGGAATTAGAAGAAATTCTCTGGAAAATAGTAATTTTTCAGGAATCAAAAACTCTCCAGAAAAAGAATCTGATTCTCAAAGCGATATTAAAATATCCACAGAAAAAGGCAAAGAAGATGTTGGTAAAAAATCAGAAAAGAGTGATAATAAAAGTAAGGGTAGATAGTGTGTAACATATATATATTACCATCGTCTACATAAGTGTCGGGGCCACATTATTAATTAATATAGTTATTAACTATAAAAATATGAATAAAACATTACTATTAGGTGCTTTAATGTTTATACTTTCTTTCTCTATCACCAATAGCGTTAGCGCTTTTGGAAAAGAAGATAAACCAGGCACTAAAAATCAAAAAGCTGTTTCTGCAGAAGTCCAAACTACTGTTGTTGATGAAGAAGAAGATAAAGATGATTCTATTTCAAATAAAAACCAACAGAGAGAAGAGACAAAAGTTAAAGAAACAAAGAGAAACAATGACGAAGAAAAAACGTCAATGGGTGAACAAAGACGAAGCCAAGTAGCTAACGCGGTTCATCAAATGTTACAAGTTGCAGACAGAGTTGGTGGTATAGGAGAACAAGTTAGAGTCATCGCTCAATCTCAACAGCAAAATCACGAGGAAGTTGAGAATGAATTAGATAAGATCAAGGAAAGAAGTGGTTTTACAAAATTCTTTATTGGTCCAAAATATGAAGAAATAGAAAAAGCAAAAGATCTAATCAAACAAGATAAAGAAAAGATAACCAAACTAGAAGAATTAAAATCTACTCTAACTAGCGAAGAAGATAAGGTAAAGGTAGATGAACAAATCAGTATTATTAAAGGAGCTATCACAGAAGTAGAAAAAATCGTAGGTGAAGAACAAACTGGATTTAGTTTATTTGGCTGGTTAGCAAAAATCTTTTAATAAAAATACCCCAGACTTCGGTCAGGGGTATTTTCATTTTTACACAAAGCTTTATTTTTATATGATATAATATCTATATGATAAGAATCGTAATAGTTCATGGCTGGGGCGGTGATCACAACTCAAGTTGGTATCCTTGGGTTAAAGTTCAGCTTGAACGAAAAGGTTACCAGGTAATCGTGCCTGACATGCCAGACACAAATAGCCCAAAAATCGAAAGTTGGGTTAACGAATTATCAAAGGTCATAGGAATCCCAGATAAAAACACTTATTTAGTCGGCCATTCTATAGGCTGCCAAGCGATTCTTCGATATCTAGAAAAAATTAATACCCCAATAGGTGGGGCTTTGTTTGTAGCAGGTTGGTTTTCTCTAGAAAACATAAAAGACACAGACGGATTAAAAATCGCCCACCCTTGGAATCATACCCCTATAGATTTAGAAAAAATAAAGAAAAACCTTCCTAAATCTGTTTTGATTATTTCAGACAATGATCCTTTTGGAGCTTACGACAAAAACAAAAAAGAATTTGGTAAATTTTGTTCCTATATTTACACGATGCAAAATGCTGGACACATAACAGAGCTCGTCCAACCTGTAATAATCACTCATTTTGAAAAGCTAGTCCACGACAATCTATTAGCAGGTTAAAATTTATTTAAATTACTAATTGAATAAATTAAGACAAAAGTAGTATAATCATTTTATGGAAAAACAAGATGGCTCAAAACAAAATAAAATCGTTAATTTTCTTTACGAGATAGGTACAATGCGAAAACTAGCTAGAATGCACAGGCAGGTTTTTCTTACCGACGACACATCCGACAATATAGCTTCTCACTCCTACAGAGTTGCAGTTATTAGTTGGTTCTTAGCAAAAGAAGAAGGAGTAGATCCGTATAAAACAGTTATGATGGGATTGCTTCATGATATGTCTGAAGTTAGAAGCAATGATCACAACTGGATTCACAAGAAATACGTAAAGGTTTACGAGGATGAGATAAACAAAGATCAATTAGGCTCTTTGCCCTACCCTGACCTTGAAGAAATAATTAATGAATACGACAAGAGAGAAAGCAAAGAATCTATTTTAGCCAAAGAAGCAGACACCTTGGATCAAATTTTGCTTTTAAGAGAGTATGAATGGAATGGAAATAAAGAGGCAGGTATTTGGCTCAATGGGAAAGGAAAATCAAACGGCAACGAACAACTTAAAAAGCTTAAAACTGAAACTGGTAAAAAGTATGGCGAAAAAATATACGAAATAGCTCCTTCTGACTGGTGGAACGATTTGTGGACTTCAACTAACAGATAATAATTTTATGATAAAAGCAATAATTTTTGATTATGGAGGAGTTTTAAAAATAGACACAGGCCCCGGACTTGAAAAGATAATTAAATATCTAGGAACAACTAGAGAGAAGTGGGAAAAAGAATGGTTTTTAGGGAGTAGAGAAGCAAATAATTCAGGTAAACCACACCATGACTATTTTTTAGAAGTCTGCTTAAAATTTAAAAACGACGAAGGAGTTGAGGATTTTGTTAAACGTTTTTTAGAAGAAAGTAAAGGTAAACATGTCGTTAACAAGGATTTAGTAGATATTATTATTGGACTTAAAAGTAGCGGTTTTAAAATTGGTCTCTTGAGTAATTACGATGTAATTTTAAGAGATAAGTTAAGAGCAGATGGAATATATGAATTGTTTGATTCCATTATTATTTCCGCAGAAGTTAAATATATAAAACCAGAACCAGAGATTTTTAAATTATCGTTTGCAGAATTGGGTGTATTACCTGAAGAGACTGTTTTTATTGATGATACTCCAAAAAGTCTTGAAGGAGCTGATAACATTGGATATCACCCAATACTATTTAGGGACAATGAATCTTTTAAAGCTGAATTAGAGAAAATCACTGGCTTCAGTTTATAAAATCTCTTTTCCCCACATGTCTGACATGTGGGGAAAGATTTTTATTCATACCTATTTTGTGATATATTTTAAAGTATTAGTAATAAAAAAATAATTTAAATTATGGTTAAAATTAAATCAGTTAAAGCAAGAGAGATATTGGACTCTCGAGGTAATCCCACAGTAGAAGTTTCCCTCTCTACAGAAAGTTATACAGCTATATCATCAGTTCCTTCAGGAGCAAGTACAGGTATACACGAAGCTCTAGAATTAAGAGATGGTGACAAGGGACGTTATCGAGGTCTTGGTGTTTTAAAAGCCGTAGAAAATATCAACGGAGAAATATCAAAAGAAATTTCTGGCAAAGAATACAATCAAGAATCTTTGGATAAATTCTTAATCGAATTAGATGGCACTCCAAACAAATCAAGACTTGGAGCAAACGCAATCTTGGGGGTATCTATGGCCTTCGCAAAAATTTCCGCTATGGAAGAAGGAATTCCACTTTACAAATACTTGGGTGGTTTAGCCGGAAATACTAATTACACTTTCCCTTATCCTTCTTTGAATATCATCAACGGTGGCCAGCACGCAGATAGTGGTCTAGACATTCAAGAATTTATGCTCATTCCTACTGGCTTCCCTACTTTCAAAGAAAGAATTCGCGTTGGTTCAGAAGTTATTTATGCTCTTCGAAGTATTTTGAAGGAAAGAGGATACACTGTTTCTGTTGGAGATGAAGGAGGATTCGCCCCTAAACTTAAAACCAACGAGGAAGCACTTGAAGTAATGGTAGAAGCTATCGGTAAGGCTGGCTACACGACAGATCAAGTTAAAATCGGTATGGACGCAGCTTCTTCTAGTTTCTTTGAAAATGGAAAATATAATTTGAGAATTAACGGTGAACAAAAGTCTCTATCTAGCGAAGAAATGGTTCTTTGGTACAAAGACCTTACAGAGAAATACCCTGTCATTTCTATCGAGGACGGTTTATCAGAAGATGACTGGGAAGGATTCAATCTTCTAACAAAGACTATCGGCGACAAAGTTACAATCGTCGGAGACGACCTTCTCGTAACAAACATCAAGAGAATAGAAATGGCAATCGAAAAGCAAGCCGTAAATTCTGTTTTGATAAAATTAAACCAAATCGGTTCCGTAACTGAAACCATCCAAGCTATCACAATGGCACAAAAAGAAGGTTGGAAACCTTTCGTTTCTCACAGATCTGGAGAGACTACCGATACCTTCATAGCCGATTTAGTTGTCGGTCTAGGATGCCCATTCATAAAGTCTGGATCCTTGATGAGAGGAGAAAGAGTCTGCAAATACAATAGAATAATGGAGATCGAAGACGAGGTCTCCAAATAAACAAAAACTTTAACAATAAAACTGCTAGCCAACTAGCAGTTTTATTGTTAAAATACAAGTATGCAAACAATGACATCTGAGAAATACTTTTTATTTATTTTATTATTATTAACTATCGTTCTTACTGTATTGATCTTTTTCCCATTTTTATCAGTCCTTATATTGACCGTTGCTTTTTCTGTAGCACTAAATCCTGTATACCTCTGGATTAAAAGACGAATCACTAGAAATGTTTCCTGGATAGCTTCCATCCTAACAATTCTTGTATTTTTGATATGTCTCTGTACACCATTATTTTTCGTTGGGAAAACAGTCTTTTATCAAGCTCAAGACATCTACATGAATATAGCTACATCAGAAAATACTGGCACTTGGATAGATGGTATAAATAACAAAATAAACAATTATCTCCCTGGAGGATTTGACTTTGATTTTCAAAATAAAATCGCAGAGCTATTCTCAACTCTAACAAATAGTCTAGGTACTCTATTCTCTACAACTCTTAATTCTGTCCTAATGTTTACGCTTATGATTTTTGCTCTATTTTATCTGTTCAAAGACGGAGAAAAATGGGAGAAAAATTTCATGAAAATGTTACCATTGTCTGATAAAAATTCTTCGCAGATAATGAGTGATCTCAAGGCTTCAATCAACAGAATTTTTAAAGGATCATTCATAATTGCTTTAGCTCAAGGATTCTTGGCTTGGGTTGGTTTTACTGTGTTTGGCGTGCCTCACGCAATCATTTGGGCCATCGTCGCCAGTATCGCTTCATTTATCCCAACAATAGGAACTTCTGTTGTCTCAGTCCCTGCTATGGCTTATCTATTCTTCTCTGGAATGCAATTACAGGCGTTAGGATTGTTATTGTGGTCCATTCTTTTGATAAGCACAATAGACAACATCTTAAACCCTTATATCATATCTAAAAACACAGAAATACCATCAATTTTTATGCTGTTCTCTATCTTGGGTGGAGTTGCATTATTTGGAGCTATCGGAATAGTAGTAGGCCCTTTGGTCTTAAGCTTGTTATATAGCCTAGTTTCTATTTATAAAAGAGAAGCAAACACTACTCCAGTTAATAAAAATTAGTTTTATTTTTTGAGTATTTTAATTAAAGCCAATTCAAGCGGTAATTGGGCTATTGTGGAGTTTTGTATCATTTGATAAGCATCGAGCAAAGTACTTAATGTTTCTGAAGAAACATTACCTGGTTTATCTTTTGACAAATTTTCTAAATAAATCAAATCCTCATCTGACACATCTTCTGCTAGACTATCTTTCATGTTTGGTAAATGTTTCAAAATCAAAGCAAGTCTGGCCTTATGTAAAATCATTTTAGTAAATACATGCATGTCTACATTTTGTTTTGTTGCTTTTTCTACTGCTTCTAATCCAAGAGAAAGATTGTCATAGGCAATTGCATCGATAAAATCATTAACAAGTTTTCTGTTTGGAGCTCCTGTTACTTCTTCTATTTCTTTCAAACTTATTACTTTATTTTTAGAGAAAGAAATAACTTTTTGCAAAATTCCTAACGCGTCACGGAAAGCTCCGTCAGCCAGTATCGCTATTAGGTCAGATCCTCCTTCTTCTAGTTTGTATTCTTCTTTTTTAGCAACATTTTCTATTACTTGAGACAATATCTCATCAGTTGGTTTTTTGAATATAAAATTTTGGCAACGAGAAACAATCGTTTCTGGAACTTTTTCCAATTCAGTAGTTGCTAATATGAAAATCACATAACTTGGCGGTTCTTCTATTGTCTTCAATAAGGCATTCCATGCATCTTTCGAAAACATGTGAACTTCATCCAATATGTATATTTTATACTTAGAATCAAAAGGAAGAGACTGGACACTTTTTTTAATATCTCTAACGTCATCAATCCCCCTGTTACTTGCGGCATCCATTTCATAAATATCATTTTGAGACACACCGAGTTCGTGAGCGATTATGCGGGCTATTGTTGTTTTACCAGTACCTCGAGGGCCACACAATAGATAAGCATGCGAGACATTGCCGTTTTTGAGAGAACCGGATATCGCTTTGACTATATGATCTTGTCCGATAACTTCATCCCATTTTGAAGGACGATATTTTCTGTATAAAGCTATATTTTGGTCTTTTTCTTTTAACATATTTTGTATTATAACAAAAATTAGAAATAATTATTACTCTTGATTTTTATAAATAAGTATGCTATAATATAGGAAAATAAATTGAAATAACAATGGTAGAACTTCGAAAAAAGGAGCTAGTGGTGTTCTTATACACACTACTAGCCTTACACTTCATAGCCCAAAAATGGCTTGTCTATTACATGGCCTTCGAAAAAATTGGTAGTGGCCACTATATCAACTGGGGAGAGCAGGCAATCTTTTTATCCCTTTCACTAGTCGTTATACTCTTGTTGACCATTATATTAGGGTCTCTCCTGGCAATGATTCTAAACAGACATCATTGTAATGTGGAATTTTCCACATTAGTAGGGTGTATCATTGGGATAATAATAGGTGGTTGCTTAATGATATTTCTGGTTATGATAAGGCAAGACGTTGCTGGAATAAAAACAATTTTAATTACCATAGCTTCTGGCTTTGCCCTAGGAGTATATAATGGTATTAGGAATGAAATAGAGGATGATGAGAGGGGTTGTTGATCATAACAACCCTCTTTTATTTTTTGTTCTTTAGAAAATTTTTAACAGTATTTTCTACTTCTTTTGAATTTTTTTTCTCCATCAATTTCACCCGTAATTCCTTTGCTCCATCAAATCCGTTAACATAAGCCTTGTAATGCTTCTTCATAACATCAAAATT
>Ga0209099_1000737_pt1 | contig 37208 bp, 31 predicted proteins | sample AD_JPNHW2_MetaG_FD_184430 | JGI IMG/M metagenome (GOLD analysis project Ga0209099, IMG submission 184430) | Active sludge microbial communities of municipal wastewater-treating anaerobic digesters from Japan - AD_JPNHW2_MetaG (SPAdes) (version 2) | ecosystem: Engineered > Bioreactor > Anaerobic...
CAATAAGCGCTGATTCCGTCTGGCGACTTGAGCCCTTCCAGCACGGTTCGAACTTTGAAATTCGCTTGATATTTCTCTTTTGGCATGGATTTTCCTCCTGTCTGGTGAAATATAACTATCCATGCCCTAAACTAAAAATCTTTTATCTGTCTATATTTTACGGAAACAGCACGATTGCTTTATCCCGTTGACGCGAATAGCAGCCTGCCGGCAAGATGGTTCTGAACGCAGGCATGGATCTCTTCAATTTCTGCACTATCCGGCAAGGACGCCCGGATCTTTTCCAGATAGCGCCGCTCCCGGATTAGCCGGAATGTGGGGGGAAAGTTGATGTCGAAAATCCAGCCCATCTGCAGCAGCTTGAAGTCATTCAAATTGCGCATATGCCTGGTCTCGACGATCTTTTTCTGCATCATCGCCTCAAAAACCGGTGCTGAAACGCCCGGGGTATCGGGCAGATCGAGCTCGATGGCGGGATTACGCGTACAATTCACGCGGTGGTAATAGTCTGTCACCACGCGCCAGATATCCAGTTTATCCGCGTCGCGCAGCAGACGGGTATAGAAAAGGCACTCGTCGCTTTCTTCGGATGGCAGGACTGCCCGATTGTGGTAAAGGATAACTCTCAGGATCAAATCCTGCCGGGACGTGGCGCATCCGGATAGAATCCCCGTGCGGCGCAGGATGGCCACACCGAGCTCCGCATGATTTACCGATCGGCCGTCGGCAAAGGTGTTATAGAGGGCATACTGTTCAAAGCGGCCGATATCGTGCAGCAGAGCGATCGTCTTCGCCAGCGCCAACTCCTGGAGGCCCAATTCGATCTCGCGGCCGAGCGTGGCAGTCTCCTCCACGACCCGGAAGGTGTGTTCCTCCTTGAGCAGGATATTGTGACGTGCAGCGGCATCGCCTTTTTTGAAGGGACGTACATAGCTTTCAAACCACGCTCTGATTTCGGCGTAACATTTCTCAGTATCCAATCCCGTTCCTGTCTCTTTTATTTTTACCTTTATACTGTTTCATCCGGCGCTTTGTTTTCCAGGCAGTTCCGAATTTGATCCTCCTGCGGGCGCACCTCAATGCAGCGGGCTGTTTTTTGCGCCGCATTACGCTGCCGGCATGGCAATTACGGTAACAGAGTGTACAGCCAGGGCCCATCGGATATTGTTATACGCTCTGCAACAGGACAAGGTAACAAATTGAAATCATACCCGCAAACAATTAGTTCGGTTGGTATTATTACTGCACTGCGCGGTTATTCCCGTCCGGCGCTGCACTTGGGAGCAAAGTAGCGGAACCTGTGAAGGGATCCGGCGTGTTGAGAAGAGGATGAATAGCGGCACAAAAGTTCTTACTCCAATAAGAGAGGGATGGCGATGACATATCGTCACATTTTTGGCCCGGTACCTTCCCGCCGGCTCGGCGTTTCTCTGGGCATCGATCTGGTGCCCCTCAAGACCTGCAATCTGAACTGTATCTATTGTGAATGCGGCCGGACAACCCGACAAACCGCTGATCGCAGGGAGTACGTATCTTTGGCGGAGGTCCGGGCGGAGCTGATTCACTATCTTGCCGGGAACCCGGCCCCGGATTACCTGACCTTTTCAGGCTCGGGAGAGCCCCTGCTGCACAGCGGCGCGGGAGAATTGCTCTCTTGGATAAAGAATTCTTACCCCGGCATACCCCTGGCAATATTGACCAATGGTACACTTTTCAGCAATCCTGAGGTGCGCGCTCTGGTTCAGCGGGCCGATGTGGTGCTGCCTTCGCTGGATGCCGCTACTCAGGAGGTCTTTAAAAAGATCGACCGCCCCCTTCCCGCCCTGCAGATCGAAACCATCATCGAGGGGCTGGTCAGCCTGCGGCGGGAGTATCCCGGAAAAATCTGGACGGAAGTTTTTATCGTCCCCGGCCTCAATGATAGCGAAACGGAGCTTGCGGCGTTGAAGCGGGCGATCCTCCGGATCGCGCCGGATTGGGTGCAGTTGAACACCCTGGACCGACCCGGTGCGATCGCTGATATCCGGGCGGCCACCCGCTCTGAACTGGAGCGCATCGCTGACATATGGCAGTTGCCCGGCATCGACATTGTCGCCCGCACCCCTGCTGGCGCCAAACTCGACTCCGCGCGCAGCGAGCGGGAATCGGCCCTTCTCGAGACCATCGCCCGCCGGCCCTGCACCCTTGAAGATCTGTCGGTCATCCTGGGATGGCACATCAATGAAGTGAATAAATTTCTTGGTATTCTGGAAGAGCAGGGTAAAATCCAGAGCCGCCAGCAAGGGGAGATGGTATTCTATGAACAAAGATACCAATCAGAAAATGATGATTAATCGAGCGTATGCTTGAATGGGCGCTGGAAACCATTACGAAAGAAAAAACGATGATCAAATTCAGGGGTTTCACCTCGTTTCTGATGTTCTTTTTGTTCCTGATTTCCCTGGTTTCGGGAATTGTCCTCTATTTCCCTCCACAAGGTAAAATAGCGCACTGGATGCACTGGACTTTCTGGGGGCTGGACAAAGAGATGTGGGGCTTTTTGCACATTAACTCTTCTCTGGTTTTTTTCATCATCGCCATTCTGCATCTTTACTATAACTGGAAGGTGCTTTTCCGTTACGCCAAGAAAAAAGCCGTTATGGCTTTTAATTTGAAATGGGAGTTCTTTGCTGCTATCATGCTGGCCATTTTTGTCATCGCAGCGACTCTTTTCAATATCGAACCTTTCCGGACGATCGTACGGTGGAATGAAGAGATTAAAACCTACTGGGCTGAGAAGGAGGAGGCGGAGCCTCCCCTGGCGCACGCCGAAGATTTGACCGTGGCCGAGTTCTGTGAACGGCTGAAAATCTCTTTCGAATCCTTTCAGCAAGCCGCCCGGACCCACGGCTGGAAATTCGAAAACACAGAGGAGCGCATTGAAGAAATCGCCCGCCGCAGCGGTACAAGTCATGCAAAGATGTACCATCTCCTTGTTGGGGAGGGACTGCGCACCTCCGGTCAAAGGACAAGCGGCTGGGGCCGGAAAAGCGTGCTGCAGGTCTGCCAGGAAAACCAGATTGAAGTCGATGTCGCGTTGCAGAGACTGGCGGCGGAGGGGATCAAGGTTTCACTGGATGAATTGATTAGATCAATATCCGGAGAGTATGGTTTGCAGCCGATCGCGATCGTCCATCTGATCACCGGTGAAGGGCAGGAAAACGCTCAGGAGTAAATGGAAGGTTCTTTATTATTATAAACTCAACCGTGCGCATGGAGGCGATAATGGAGAAAATCAGGCTCGGTATCATCATTTGTAACCGCAACTGCTCCTGCGCCGGCGGAAAATGCCTGCGGGCGCTGCAGAACAGGGAGGGGGCCTTCAGCCTCTACAGAGGGCAGGAGGTGGAGTTGGTCGGCTATACGACCTGTGATGGCTGCCCGGGGGGCAATATTGAATACGCTCCGGAAGAGATGGTCAAGAATGGGGCACAGGTCATTCATTTGGCCACCGGCCTGGTGGTGGGGTATCCTCCTTGCCCCCGTTTGACCTATGACTGAACGCACCCGGCAGATGTGCTAGCGTGAGTTTATTACGCATTTAAAGAAAATAACAAATAACACGTTTATATTAATAGCCTTACACGCGCGATTATTTGTATACACTGAGTGTTGTGTTTAGCTTTGGCTTTTCTGTGGTAATGGTTAGCGCTGTGGCTAACTTTTCTACATCCGGCTCCATTTCTTCGAGGAGATAGCTGGTTTGATATCTGCCCTTGGTCTGTCCGGGTCTTTTTTCGATAAAAGTAGCCAGCCTGATTTTGGTCAGCATTTCCATCAAGGTGAAAAAGGAGCGATCAAAGCCTGCTTTTTCTCGAGCTCGTTTTTGTAGTACTGTCGATAAGAGCAAAGCGATAAAACAGATTAAACCATGCACCCTGAGTTTTTGATCGGTCCAATGGTACTGTGGTCTGACCGGCAAATAGAAAGGATTTTTAATCATCCTGAAGACACCTTCCACGTTAGCCTGCCCCCAGTAGGCCAGGATGATCTCTTCAGTGGACCAATCATGACGATTGGTTATCAGGATGCGCCGTCCCAACAGATGGTCCTTGAGCCATGTAAACTGTTCTTCATCGATCCAGTAGTGAAGCTGGTAGGCATTATGGCCCAATTCATCAAGGCGCCAGCCGATAAGGCGCTCGGGCACGTAACGGCGTATCAGGATACGGATACGTTTCTCAATACGTTCTTTCGATCTTGCCGGTCCCTTCCGGACTGGCCTGAGCAACCTGGCGTTCAAAAGAGCCAGTGTTTTGAATAATTTACCAATATGCTGCTCATAGCCTCTGATCTGGCCTTGGCGCAACTTTTCCGATATGTACACCACCGCCGTCAGATCCAGCTGCCAGATCGTTTGCCGGGTGCGGTAGCACAAGATCTCACGGTTTTTAACCAGTTCGGATCCAAAGGCGCTGTTGGCCTCGGCGATCAGTTTTTTATGCTGTAAAACAGACAACGCACCGACAAAGTTGAGCTCTTTGTGGACTTCTTTCAAGATGGCTTTGGAGTTATTACCCTGGTCAAATACCAGAGTGAGGGTCTCGTCAGACCCTCCCAGCGCTTTGAAACGATCTATGATCGCCGAGAACTGTTCTTTGAAAATGGTGCGGTCGACCAGGTTGCCTTGATAAAGTTGGTGAAACAGCGGCAAACGGTCTTGTCGAGTTACTACCAAAAGCAAACCCAACTGGCGCAGATCGATGCGACGCTGTTTGTTTTTACCTCTCTGGGCCAGGGTGCATCGCGTATTGGTTGAGGCGATGTAGGTGAAAAAGTTGCTCATGTCCAGCAGGAGTGTATCCAGGACAATCTGCTCTTTTTCAATCACGACCTTGAGAAGCTGCTCCTCGATCTCGGCAATAGAAGATTCGGGAAGAGCCTGCATCTGGTCCCAGAAGTGGGGACTGTCCAACTTGGCAAAGGAATGGCCGGTCAAGTAAGCCAGGCTGGTCCCTTGGGCAAAACCGGTATACCAACTCCGTTTGCTGGTGGGACGGCAGATTCTTCCCAGAGAAGCCACAAGCAAGGAAGCACCCACAGTAATCCCATCGCGCATTTGCTTGCCGGGAACGTGGCGGTTGAGGATCTCAACGACGTTCAGTTCGTCAGCAATTTCCAGCAGGCAAGCCACAGCACCATGAGAATAGCTGCGGACTTTTTTAGGAATACCCTCTTGCAGCCGTTGGAGGAGATGTTCAGCACTGCCGAGGTATTCTAAAATGACCGGTCTTGGTTTGCCGTTTATTCTGCGGGACTCGACAATACTCCAGTATACGTGTCCCCGGCTTATTCGTTTTTGCAGGGTTGCCATATATCAGTGTATACAATATACACTATATATAGCATAATGTCAAGCAATAATTACAATATGCATATATTATGATGTTTAATAGCCATTTAAGCTGGGCCATGATGTCGTGTTTTGTGCCATGAGGCTACCTGAATAGAAATTGTAATCAGTGTATACAATCAATGTTCTCTGACCAGATGATTTATTCATTTTAATTTAACACGTTAGAGATATGCCCCGACAGATTATGCTGAATTTTTAATAAACTCACGCTAGTTGTCGTGCAAGGGCCGGCCACCAATACTAATCAGAATCAAGTCTTGTGTCTGAAAAACCCATCACTATCCGTATAATACCATGAATCAGAGCGAGGGGTAATAAGATGAATCCGGCTATAACCATTCCCAATTCATAAACCAGCGAACTGCCTTTGAAGGGTTTCCCTTTCAATCTGGACTGAAATGCGCTGTAAGGAATGCCATACATATTGCCCGCGATCATTAATTGCGCCGCCGAAAGAATGATGCCCGCTTTCTCTTCTCCGTATTCATCTATTATGGATTGGTAGGCGTCTCTTTCCGGAAAACCTCGCCTAACCGCAAAATGTTGTGCAAATACTATCCCTTTGGCTTCTTCCGGTTTCAAGAAATTTCCGTCACCACTCAGAAAAGAGTTGATTTCTTCATTGCTCATTCCTTGTTTTAAGGCCAAGTAAGAGTGTGCGTATGAACAAGCAGCGCAGCCGTTCACTTCTGTCACCGCCAATTGCACTCTTTCAACAAAATTATGGTCCACAAGTTTCTTCCTTTTGTTGACCATCATCCTGGCTAATGCCCCCGGTATCAGCACAAAAGCACGATACATTTCCCCTGAATTAACTTTTTCTTGTATTCGGTCCTGGAACTTATTGTATCCGGTATTTTTATATTCCTGAGCATTTCTACCTTCTGATTTTTAGGATGAATTTGCCGGCGAGAGGTCAACAAATTCCGGCGTTGTAATGTTGAGTAATGAATACTGTCGGGCGATCGGTTTCCGGCTCATACCGCTGATCATACCGATCGTTTTCATGCTTTCCATCATGCGGTTTTTTCTGCCTGCTTGCGTGAGGGATGCCCGGTTTGTCTAAGTGAACTGCATCAGATAAGATACAATCCAATCAAGCCGACGACAAGCCCGATAATGATGTTGGTCAATTTTCCAGGAGGAAAGTCTTGCGTGGGACGGAGTCGATGTTTGCCCAGAACCTTTTGCGTTCTTTTATATTTCCAGGATTCTGCCGGCACCGCCCTGGGTGTATGTCCCTGGAAAGTGTTTCTCGAGATCAGCTACATGCTGGGTACAGTGCGTCGGGCAGATCAAGCCCATCTTTGCAAAGAGATGGAACTGATCAAAACCATGGAGGCCGCCCACGATGCCGTAGATCGTGCCAAAAGGTGAAGATGCGCCCAAAATTTTCTCCATCGCCGGATGAGAACAACCGGCGATGACCAGAAGCCCTTTCTCCGTTTCTACAGCCAGCGATTGTTCGATCTGCTCCAGTTCCCCGGTGGTGATAAAGTGATCATGGATTTTCTGTGGCTTGTCGTAGTAGCGCACCTCTTTGGCCTGGCGCACACCGCGAAAAGAGACCGGCGCATGCAGAACGACCTTCCCGTTCTCGTTCAGGAAATGGGACAACCCGCCGATGTGGTCAAAATGGCCATGGCTGATGAAGAGATCGCTGATGCTCATGGGATCGATCTTTAAAACCCGCATATTACGCAGCAGGATCTCGCCGTTGGCTCCCGTATCGAAGAGGAGGGTGCGGCCATAGGCCTCGATCAGAGCGGCGAATCCCCAATCCGCTTCCAGGTTTTCCTCGCAAGTTGTATTGTCATAGATGATCGTAACTTTGACCAACTCGTTCTCTCAGTCTGTTGAATGCAATGACAGTGACTTTTGTTTTTCTGGGTTCTGACGGAATGCGAATAAAACGGGATGAGACGGGAACATGTGGCCATCCAGGTCTTGCCAGCAAAGCGATTCGTCAGTCTCAGAAGGGCTGTTGTATGATGGTAGAATTACCCTGGCAGCGGCTCGTTCGGCGTTTACCAGGCGGAGAGAGCCTGGCAAACGCCGAAATTACCTGAAGGGGAACTATTGATAGGCGTTTAATGGTCGCAGGTGTTATCGCCGGTCTGGAGCGCGCCCGAGAGGTAATCAAGAGCGATTTTATCAGGATTTGCGGCCGCTGCACCGACGACCACCTCAATCTGATGATCGGCGAAGAGCATTTGAGCACGCTGGCCCATACCGCCGGCGATAATGACCGCGGCGCCGCGCTCCGCCAGCCAGCGCGGAAGCAGTCCCGGCTCGTGAGGCGGGGGGACGACATCTTCTCTGCCGGTGATGCTTCTGGTGGCCGGATCGACTTCGATGAGGGCAAATTGTTCGCAGTGGCCAAAGTGGGCGCAAAGCTGGCCGTTGGCGATCGGAATGGCAATCTTCATTGTGGATTCTCCAAGCGTGGTTAGGATGACTTACTCAGGTCGGCGATGGGTTTGATGATTTCCTGCATGATCTTGGCTGTGGGCGAACTGGCATAGGTATTGATGAAGGCTTTGCCTTCGTCACAAGCCAGGGCGATCTGCGGGTCGATGGGGATGGAGCCGAGGAAGGTGACCCCCATCTCTTGCGCCATGCGCGCACCACCGCCCGATCTCAGGATTTCAGTGCTCTTGCCGCAGTGGGGACAGACAAATCCGCTCATATTCTCCACGACCCCGAGGACCGGCACCTTGAGCTGACGGCAGAAGGTGATTGATTTGCGCACATCCACCGCCGCCACTTTCTGCGGGGTGGTGACGATGACCGCTCCGGTCAGTTCGCCGATAATCTGGCAGACCGAGAGCGGCTCATCCCCGGTTCCCGGAGGCGAATCGATGATCAGATAATCCAGTTGGCCCCAGGCCACGTCCTTGATGAACTGCTTGATGGCACCCATCTTCAAAGGACCGCGCCAGATGACCGCGTCATCCTGGCTCTGCAGAAAAAAGCCCAGCGACATCACTTTCATGTTGCCCACCTCGGCGGGAAAAAGCTCGCCTTCGTGGCCCTGAATGGTCTCACCTTCGAGACCGAGCATGGTTGGGATGCTTGGACCGTGGATATCCACATCGAGCAAGCCGACCTCATAGCCGGCCAGAGCCATGGCCGCAGCCAGATTGACCGCAACCGTGCTTTTGCCCACCCCGCCCTTGCCGGAGAGGACGACGATCTTGTGTTTGATGCGGCAAAGGCGTTCCTGAATCTGCTGCCGCTCCGCAAATTCCTGATCCCCTTCGTCGGGTTTTCGCTTCAGGGCTGAACAATCCTTGTTATCACACGTTTCGCACGAAGAGGCACTTTCTTGTTTCGATCGCTCCGCAACGCTATTTGAATAGTCGTTGCAGGCGGCTGCGAGCGTATTGGCTGCCAGTAAAGCGCAGTGTTCCTCCTGCTTCGGCAACCCATCCAGAGCGGCCAACAGGATTTGTTGATCGATAGCCAGAGCCTCATCGATTGTTTTGCCAATGGCCAGGGAGGTCGCCATACTGCCACTGGCGATCGAAGCCTTGCATCCATCGGTGATGAAGGATGCATCAATGATTCGCTCCCCCTGCACATCGAGCCAAAACTCCATGGTAGTTTTGCACGGGCCGGTGAGGCGGGCGTGGCCAGTATGATAGGGAAGACGGCCATGATGACGGGGGCTGTTTGCATGATCGGCCGCGATGGCAGATAATTTTGTATCAGGTGTAGCCATTTCAGTGCTCCTGCAGCTGTCCGGTGAATTGAATCGTGTCCGTTGGAATTTTATTGTAGTTATGTAATGAAAACTGATTCGCTACCCATTCAACGTCTTGATCTCTGTTGGTATTCCTCCGGATGATTATATCCGTTCAAAAAGCAGCGTTTCTTCCGCGCTTTCGGCCGGACGAAACAACCCCTCCTGGGTCATCTGCGCCCTGACCTCGTCATCACGGAGACGGTGGTCTTTGATGGAGATTAGGCCGTTAGGTTTAAGCAGTCGGTAAAGTTCTCTCAAAACCCGCTGAGGATCTTCTACATCATGCAGGATGTCATACAGGAGCACCCTGTCGATGGTTTGATCCGGCAGATCGCCGGTTTTGCTGCCATGAAGGGGGTGAAGATTGGCAAGCTTGAGCCGTTTGCGAGCTTTTTTAACCGACTGCAGTGCCAGGGGGTGAATATCGACAGCATAGACCTCACCGAGGGGGTCTACAACTCCCGCTGCTGCCACGGCGAAACCTCCTGGCCCGCAGCCGAAATCGAGAACCTTCATGCCTGTTGCGATGCCGGCCCTTTTTAATATCGCGGCAGGCGGATTGAGCCGGTCGCGCAGCCAGAACTCGATCGCCATGAGCCGAAAATTCAGGTTGCTTTGCATAGCTATTTCAGTTGCTCCCAAACCGCGCGGATATCTTCCGCCGCCGGGGTATCGGTTTCAACCACACTTTTGGCCTGCATCATCGCCTGGGTGACGCCGGGGTCGTAGCGGATGCGGCCCACGATTTGTGCCCCGCTCAGGCGGGCCTTGCTTTCGATGCACTCGGTCATCTCCGGATTGAGGTCCCATTTGTTGACGCAGACCGCCGCAGGAAGGTCAAAATGGCGCGCCAGGCCCAGTACGCGTCCAAGGTCGTGCTCTCCGGATACCGTGGGCTCCGTCACCACCAGTACCTGGTTCGCACCAGTCAGTGAAGCGATCACCGGACAGCCGATCCCCGGCGGACCATCGGTGATGATCAGGTTGTAGCCCTCTTTCTCGGCCAGTTCACGTGCCTGCCGACGCACCAGGGAGACCAGCTTGCCGGAGTTTTCTGCCGCCACCCCGAGACGGGCATGAACCATGGGACCGATGCGCGTATCCGAGATCATCCACTCGCCGCACAACCGTTCCGGAAAATCGATCGCCCCGGTTGGGCAGTAATGAACACACAGGCCGCACCCCTCGCAGGCGGCGGGGTCGATTGAAAAGAGCGCAGGACCGGAGGCGCTCCCCTTCATGCGCACCGCATCGAAACGGCAGTAGGCCAGGCAGAGCCCGCAGCTGATGCAGTCGGCCGGCCTGATGATCGCCTCACGGCTGCTGTAGAAGGGCTGTTTTTCCCGGATCCGGGGCGGCAGCAGCAGATGCAGGTCCGCCGCATCCACATCACAATCTGCCACAAGGGCATGGCCGGCCAGGAACGCCAGGGAGGCGGTGAGGCTGGTCTTGCCTGTGCCTCCTTTACCGCTGATGACCACCAGTTCCCGGATCATGGCCGCCTCCCCGCCGCATGCGCAGCCAGAGTCTCCAGGCGCTCCCTGAGCGCTGCCAGACGGGAACGCAACTCGGGCACGGCCTCGCAGGCCATCTGCCCGCGGGAGTAGGCCTCGGCTATGCGCCGGTCATCCGGAATTTCCAGCAGGAGCTCGATTTTTTCGCGCCGGCAAAATTCCTGTACCCGGTCGTCGCCGATGCCCATGCGGTTGACCACCACCCCGAAGGAAAGCCCCAGGCTGCGCACCATATCCACGGCCAGAGTCAGATCGTGCAGGCCGAAGGGGGTGGGCTCGGTCACCAAAATGACATAGTCGGCGCCCCGCACGGAGGTGACCACCGGGCAGGAGGTGCCGGGGGGAGCGTCGATAAGGATGGGCAGGGCCGGATTCACTCCCTTTTTGACGGCATGGATGAGCGGCGGCACCGCAGAAACCCCCACATCGATCAGCCCCTGAATGAGCTGGATGTTCCCTGTGCGGCTGCGACGTATGACGCCGATGCGCTGATCCCTCTCCTTGATGGCTCTCTGCGGACAGACCAGCATACAGCCGCCGCAGCTGTGACACAACTCAGGAAAGACCAGTGCCACCTGCTTGGGGACAATAATGGCGTTGTATTCGCAGAACGCACTGCAGGCGCGGCAGCCGTCGCAGAGGGTTTCATCCACAACCGGTATGGGGACGGTAATGACCTCCTCCTCAATCGCCCCGGCAGGCAGAAAGAGATGGAGATTGGGCTCCTCGACATCGCAATCCAGCAGCTGCAGCGGCTCCTTGTAGGTCTGAGCAAGGTTGACGGCGAGGGTGGTTTTTCCGGTTCCTCCCTTGCCTGAGGCAATGGCGATGATCATCGAACTCCCTTTGTCAACTCCAGTGCCCTTCCGCATTGGCCTCATCGGCGGGCTGGAGCTTCCCGGCCTTGTAGGCATTCAGGGCCTCCTGCACGGTGGCAGCGGTTGTATTATAGACCGCCACCCCGGCTGCGGAGAGGACCCGGAAGGCTTTGGGCCCGCAGTGCCCGGTCACCAGGGCATCCGCCCCGGCGCGCAGAAGGGTCTCGGCGGACTGGATGCCGGCACCCTGCGCGGCGCTGAGGTTCTGGGCGTTGTCGATGATTTCAAAAGAGCCGTTTTCCATATTGTAGAGCAAAAAGCGGGGCGCGCGACCAAAACGAGGGTCCAGCGGCGCATCCAGAGTTACACCGGAGGTGGTAAAGGCAATTTTCAAACAGATCTCCTTGTCCAATAGGGTGGGGAGAAAGGAAAAGAGAGCCTTTCCCCCCTGTTCAGTCATTCTTCTGCAGGTTTCTCAAGGGCTTCCAGCCGCTGTCTGATGGCATCCAGTTCCGCCTGCAGGGCTTCGGCCTCACTCTGCAAGGCCTGCCTCTCGCTCTCCGCACTGTAAGCGCCGGGCGCCGCAGCGGGATAGCCGTACGGGCGCCAGCCGGGTTGTCCGGTGGCGAAAAAGCGGTTTCGCCATCCGCGTCCGCCACCGCCACGACGCCAGAAGCCGCGGCCTAAGCCGGCCGCCCGGCCGCGAAAACCGCCGCCGCTGACAAATCCCGGGGCATCATAACCTGCGCAATAGCCGGCACTGCGGCCGGTTCCTGGACCCCAACCCAGAGGTCCGGTACGATCTCCACCTGGCATGGTTACATCCTCCATATCATCATGTTAGGCGCGGGTCATCGCTGTGCCGCACTTGGGACACAGCTTTTGTGCGCAAGGCACGCCGCGCTCGTGGGCTTCACGATGGCCGCAGGCCGGGCAAAGGCACTCACCGGCCGGACCGGCGGCCTTTTGGCCCCCCATGCGGCCGCGTCCACCCCTCCCTTTGTTGCCGCCGCCTTGTCCTCCGCCTCCGCCTTTTCCGCTTCCTCTGCCAAACATATTGGCCTCCTCTTGATGGCTGTACATCTCCAGCCCGTGGCGTCCATAACCCCGTCCGCACCCTGGCATCGCAAAACCGCTGCTGCGCAGCAGCCTGCCTTGCAACCAGGCTTCAATCACCTGGTGCAGTTCGCCGGCTACGAAAGGGATCACCTCGATGCCATAGGCCATGACCATCGCCCGCAGGGGCTGCGAAATCGCGCCGCAGATCAAAACATCCACATGCAGTTCCGCCAAGGTGAGCGCGATCTGCACCGGAGACTCGGCATGCAGCTGCGCCTCGCTCTCCTTGCTGATCTGCGAGCCCTCCCGATGGACGAGATACAAATTACGAGTCACATCAAAGACCGGTGCGATGCGGCTGTTCCATGTGGCAAAAGCGGCGATCATGCTCCTCCTGCGGTACGATTCTGTTTCTTGTATTACAAGAATCGTACCAGCGTTGGAGGAACGTTGACATGATGATAATTAAAATAATTACAATGATTAAAAAGATATGGCGGATCGGACGGATGACAGAAGAAGTAGCAGTTATGCAACTTTAATAAAATACAAGCAGCATTATTGCAGCCCGACTTGTCGTGCACCGCGTCCGGCGGGGGTCGATACGGAGGAGCGGTTGTCCCTCCGGGCGGGCAGGACAAGCCCAAGTTTCTTGATCTTGCGGAAAAGGGTGGTCTTGTGAATTCCGAGCCGCCTGGCTGCGGCGATCCGGTTATACCCGCTCTCTTCCAGGGCCGCCTGAATGGTGCGAGCCTCCAACAGCTCCCGCGCCGTCCTCATTTCCAGTCCGGTCTCAGAGTGAAAGCCAGGGCGGGTGAACTGATCGGGCAGGTGGTTGATGCCGATCTCTCCTTCGCGGCAGAGCACAAAAGCGCGCTCAATGACATTCTCAAGCTCGCGCACATTGCCCGGCCAGTCGTGGGCCATGAGCAGGGAGAGAACCTCCGGGGCAAGGCCGTTGATCTTTCTGTTCTGCAGATTGTTGAAGCGGCTGATGAACTGGGCGGCGAGCAGGGGGATATCCTCCTTGCGCCGCCTCAGGGGGGGTAGCTCGATGCGCACCACGTTGATGCGGTAATAGAGATCCTCGCGAAAGCGGCCCTGACGGGTCTCCTCGGTCAGATCACTGTTGGTGGCGGCGATGATGCGGACATCGGCCGTCTCGGAGCGAGTGGCGCCGAGCGGTTCATAGACGCGTTCCTGCAGCACCCTCAGCAGGCGGACCTGCAGGGCCGGGCTAATCTGGCCGATCTCATCGAGAAAGAGGGTGCCCCCTTTGGCGAGGGCGAAACGCCCCGGCTTGTTCCGCGTCGCGCCGGTAAAGGCCCCCGCCTTGTAGCCGAAGAGTTCCGATTCCAGCAGGGTGTCGGGCAGGGCGCCGCAGTTGACCGCAACGAAGGGACCCTTGCTGCGCGGGCTGAGTGCGTGAATGGTCCGTGCCAGCAACTCCTTGCCTGTGCCGGTCTCCCCGAGAATGAGGACGGTGCTGGGACTGGCGGCGATGGCGGGCAGCACCTCGAAAAGGCGCTGCATCAAGGGGCTGTGACTGATCAACTCGCCGGCGCGAAAGTGGCCATCCAGTTGTTGGCGCAGCGCCTCCAGCTCACTAAGATCCCGGAAGGTCTCCGCCCCGCCGATAATTTTCCCCTCTGCATCGCGGAGCACCGCTGTTGAAACGCTGATCGGAATCCTCTCCCCGCGCGCGTTGATAATATAGCCACTCTTGCCAATGATCGGCTTGCCGCTGCGCAGGGTCCGCCGCAGGGCGCACTCGCTTTCGCACATGCTGCAGCGGAAAACCTCCGAGCAGAGCTGGCCGATGGCCGCCCGGCGGGGGGTGCCGGTGATCGCCTCCGCCGCCCGGTTGAAGGAGGTGATGCGCCATTCCTTGTCGACGGTGAAGACCCCGTCGGAGATGCTCTCAAGGATGGCTTCCGTTGAGGCGGTGGGCAACAACATGATGTCAGTGGCCTGCTTTTTGGCCATCTCCCGCTTCTTTATTTTATTGATTTTTATTATGCCCTTGTATATTATAGAAAAATCAGCCCAAAGTCAAGCGGCAACTTGGCAGGGCACCCCCCGAAATCTTGTTCCCACCTGACATCTCGCTCTATATACGCCCTGAAATCTTGTTCCTACCTGTCACCTTGCGCTGTATACCCCCTGAAATCTTGTTCCCACCTGACATCTCGCACTGTATACCCCCTGAAATCTTGTTCCCACCTGTCACCTCGCGTTGTAAATTTTACAAGCTTTTATCACCGGTCGCCCACTATTTTTAATAATATTAAAGCCGGGTGGGACCCAGATTTTGGGGGGTGTCGAGGCAACTTGGCCGGCGCATCCCGCCCACCAACGGCAGTTTTCACTTGTGTTTTTAAGACGATATCTCTAAACTGTGGATGTGAAAGTTCGTCCAGAAAGAATCATAAAAAGGAGAGTGGCATGCCTAGCCTGATGCCGGGCAGACACGGAACGAAAGAGGCCTTTGGCATCTCGATCATCAGGGAGGAATTGGGGTTGACCGTTCCGCCCAAGGCATTGGCCCACTATGGGCTCGAAACCGATGGCGAGGTGGTGCTGACGACCACCCACCGCGGTGAGGGTGGCTTTGCCCTCCTCATACCCGACCTCGCTCGCGCAACCGTCTTCGCCGCTTATCTGGCCAGGCTGACTCAGCCGGAAAAAATCTACTGGTTTTCGGAAAAGGCATACACTGCGATGGTGCTGAGGGAGGGCAGGCTCTTTCTGACACCTGAAATCCTGCAGGCCTTTCATCTTGGTGTGGGGACCAGGCTGATGGTGGTCAAGAGCACCACGGTGGCGATGAGTTTCACCCCGGTGGAGATTTGGCAGGCCAAGTTCCTGCAGCGGGGGCTGGACGAGGCAGTGCGCAACATGGAACTTCTTGAAGAGTTCTGACCGGTCCGTTAAGTTTTTTGCAAAAGAATCCCTCTGGCCCCGGAAACCACACGGCCAACCCGCAGAGTGGAGCTGCGTCGCCTTTTCCAGCAGGCTCGGTACAGCACTCCGCTCTCACTTTAAATAACTGATGCGCAGCCAGGCGATCTCCTTGCCGGCGGTGATGACGCATAAATAAACCCCTGAGGCCGCCGCTTCCCCGCTCGTCATGCTGCCGTCCCAATGCAGGCTGTGGCTCCCCGCCGGCTGTACCCCGTGCCAAAGCTCGCGTACCTGTTCTCCGCGCACATTGTATATCGTCGCGATCACTTCCCCCGCCACCGGCAGATCGTAGCGAATGAACGTGCCGGCGTTAAAAGGGTTGGGATAGTTGCCGTGCAGGGTCAACCGTCCGGGAAGATTTTGCACCACCTGCACGGCCGGGAAGTATTGAGACTGTCCGTCGCGATCGACCTGTTTGAGCCGGTAATAGAGCAGCTCCCAGGCGGAAATCTCGTCAAACCAGCTGTAATCGTTTTGCACGACCGTAGTGCCGCTGCCGGGTACAAATCCCAAGGCTTCGAACGTGCGCCCGTTGAAGGAGCGCTGCACCTCAAAGCCGAGATTGTTGCTTTCGCTGACGGTGCGCCAGGTGAGCAGTACGCCTGCCGACTGAACCGCGGTGGTGAAAGAGAGCAATTCCACGTCCAGTATTTTGCTGTTGCCCTCAAAGAGGCGGAGGTAGCTATCGGTGGAGGCTGCGGCCACATCGGTGATGCCGTTGAGATTGACGTCGCCGATGGCGGCGAGACTGCTGATGCCGCCTGTGGCCGTGTAGCTCCAGAGCTTTTGCCCCTTGGTGGTGCCCCCGCTGCTGATGCAGAACACTTCATCGGCATCGGAACCAAAGACCGCCTCGGGATAGCCATCGCTGTTGATATCGCCGATCGCTGCTGCCGATAAAACCGTCGAACCGAATTTCACCCGCCAGATCTGCTGGCCGGTGGCGCCGGAGAGGGCGTAGCCATAGTCATCGGACGATCCGGCCAGCACATCCATTTTGCCGTCGCCGTTGATATCTCCGATCGCCGTGACGCATACGGCATCGGCACCGGTGGTGAAGCTCCAGATGGGCTTGCCCGTCGCTCCGGAGAGGCATTCAACCCGGTCCATGTTGCTGCCGAGCAGGAGGTCGGCCTTGCCGTCCCCGTTCACATCCGCAACGGGTGCGATCGACCAGACCCGCGCCCCGGCATCGTAGGGTGCGGCCCATACTGCTTTGGCGGCGGTGCCGCCCTGCTGACCCTGGGTGACGCCCGCACCAGAGAAGCAGTAGATAAAATTGTCGCACGAGCCGGCGCATTCCTTCTTACCGTCGCCATTGAGGTCGGGCATGGCGATGACGTTCCAGAAATCGGCGTCGCTGCCGTACTGCCAGAGGATCTTGCCCTGCTGTGCGGCCGCTCCGGAAATGCAGATCAGGTTGTTCATAGCGGTGCCCACCACTACATCGCCGATCTGGTCGCCATTGACATCCCCCAGTGCGGCGACCGAATGGATCGTTGCCGAATCGGCGCGCGTCCAGAGCTCCAGGCCGCCGTCGGCAGGCCTTCCTGAAATGCAATAGACCAGATTATCCCGCGATCCCGCCACCGCATCGGGGTAGCCATCTGCGTTGACATCCCCAATCCCCTCCACATCGGTGATGGCTCCCTGGGCCCGGCAGGACCAGATCTCCCGCGCATCATCCGGACCGCCGCCGGAGAGGCAGTAAACCAGGCTGTCGGCCGAACCGGCCAGCAGATCGGGCCTGCCGTCGCCGTTGACATCGGGAAAGGAGGCGACCACGGTCACCGGACCACCCGTCGAATAGTCCCAGAGCAGTTGGGCCGGGATGGACTGGGCTCTTGCAATGCCGGCGACCAGCGCTGCCAGCAAAAAGAAGCTACTCATTTTCGCTTGCATGGATCTCCTCCTTAATCTCCCCAACCATACCAGAAAAAGAGGCCGATGCGCAGATCCTGGTAATTCCCTTCATAGGGATTTTCGTAGCGGCCGGTGCGCGGATAGTATTGCCCCCACAGATATTCCACGCGGATATTGAGGTCGATGTCGTTCCAGGGGGTGAAGCGGATGCCCGGCGCGGCAGCGGCATGGTTGTTCCAAAAGTCGGCATTTTGATCATAATAGGCGTAGACGACGCCGTAAAGGTCAAGCCGCGTTTTATGCAATCGCAGCAGCTGCAGCCCCAGCTTGCTTTCGACATAGCCGATGAGGTTCTGATCGTCCTTGTCAAAATAGTTGATGTCGGCATAGGTTTCGCTCCAGGGGGTGATGGGGAGCGCGCCCCTGGGCGCCCAGCCGCCGGGATCCCACCCGTGCCAGAAGATCAGCCCCCCGCGCCAGTCTTCATAGGAGGGGGCGTAGGGCATGGCCTCCTGGTCGTAGACAATGTACTCTCCACGGACATACTCGCCGTAGAGCGCAAGGTAGACCTTTTCAAAAAAGCGCAGACGGGTGCCGAGCATCACTTCGCCGCGGTTGTTCCAGAAATCCTTGTTGGCATCGCTGCCGTAGCGGATCTTGATGTAGGTGTCCCACACCCCGATGCCGGAAAGGGGGCAGCGCAGCCCCTCGTAGAGCTGGGCCATGGTGGCCGTGTTACGCCCCTCGCGGCGCTGATAGATGGTTTCGTCGTAGGCCTCGGCGAAGAAACGCAGCCCGGCCTCCTGTGCGGTCGATTCCGTGAACGTACCGGAAAACAGAAGCGCCCACAGCAAGGCGAGGCCGTAAGCCGAGCGCCCGGCTGCGCGGGCAGGATCAGGATGAAACCGTTTAACCTCCCTGGTGCAGAGTCTCATCCGGCTGCCGCTCCTTCCTCCGCCGTCTCCTCGACCTTGAAGCGTTCGGTCTTGTCCCACACCCCGACGCGGTGATGTCGGGCATCGAGGACGAGGGCTTTGAAGACGATGTAAAGCCAGAGCTGGCAGTAAGTGAAGTACATCGCGACCGTGAGCAGGATGTTGGTGAGCGAATCCTCCCCCTCATAACTGAGAACGACAAAGATTTCCAGGGTGAAGAGGGCAAAGGCCGAAATCCAGACCGCAAAGTAGGGCCCCGGCACATTGAGGGCGACCAGTCCGGTGCTGCTGGCGATGAAAAGAAGCAGCGAGATGACAGTCGCCGCCAGAAAGAGATAGTAGAGCGCGAAGAGGTAGATGAACTCGGTGACCAGGAACCGGCTGCGGGTTTTAAGCATCGGGCCGGTGAATTTTCGGATGACATAGTTGTTGCCGCGCACCCAGCGGGTGCGCTGGCGGCTCCAGACCCGCAGGATCTCGGGCTCCTGTTCCCACGTGACGCTGATCGGCATGAATTTGATCTGCCAGCCTGCCTGGTAGATGCGCATGCTCAGCTCGGAATCCTCGGTGATGGCGCGGTTGTCCCAGCCGCTGACTGCCGCAATCACCGATTTTCTGATGATATAGTTGGTGCCGGGCAGGATGGCCACGCGCGAAAGATGGAAGCGGCCCGCCTGGAGGATCCACTGGAAGGCGATCGTTTCGATGTTGACGAAGCGGGTCAGCCAGGTGCGGTGGCGGTTGACGCAGCGGAATTTGCCGATCACTGCTGCCAGCCTGGCATCCGCCTGGAGGTGGAGGGCGAGGTGGCGCAGGGCGGAGGGTTCGGGCATGTTGTCGGCATCATAGATGGCGATGAGCTCGTGGCTACAGTGCTGGAGCCCTTCGTTGAGGGCATAGGCCTTGCCGTGCCCGGTCTCTCCGGCCGGCAGACGGACCAGTTTGATGCGGGGATCGGTCTGGGCGCGCGCCAGGATAATCTCCGCCGTGCGGTCGGTGGAGCCGTCGTCGATGATCACCAGCTCGAGTTTATCCGCCGGATAATCGAGATCGAGGATGGTGCGCATGGTCTTGGCGATGACCACCTCCTCGTTGCGCGCCGGGATCATGATCGAGACCGGCGCCGGGTCACCGCCCTTTGCGAGCAGCTCCGTATGTTCCTGCTGGATATGGTGGCGGTAGCGATAGCCCGCCAGGGTGAGCACCAGCTGATAGACGATCATCCCCCAGATAATGACGACACTGCCGAGGAAGAGCAGATCGAGCGCAGGGTGCATGAGGGGCAGCACAGATTACCTCCAATTCAGGGCGAAGAGATGCGGCGCGACGATAGCGCGATCGGGAACCGAGGATACGGACAAGGACAGCCCCGTCCGATGGTCTGAAACCTTTCAGGCCGCGGTTTTGCGGTGACGCCTGGCGTTTTTAATATAGAGAAAACCGAGAACGATCCCGAAGAGGAGGCCGCCGCCGGCGATGAGGCCGGAAAGGGCCAGCGAAATCTGTTTCACCACCTGCGTGGTCCGGCTGGTGGTATAGATTTCCGCCCGGTGCTCCCCGGCGGGCAGAGCGAAAGCGTAGCCCAGTTCCCCGCGCATCATGGCCGGCGCTGTTTTGATGCCATCGACCTCGATGGCATGCGGTTTTTCGCTCAGCACCAACCAGTTGGCCGTCTCCGAACGGTACCGCAGGCGGATGCCGCGGACGATCCGCTGCAGTTCGAGCAGTTCGCCGGAAAGGGCGATCAGGCGGCCTTCCGCCCAGAAGCCCTTGAAGAAGGAACTGGTGCGGTCGATGGGCTCAATGGTATGACGGCCGGCAGGGAGAATCAGGTGACCGCGGTGGTAGGCCGGCCATACCGAACCATCCACCAGCACATCGGGGTGCTGTTTGGGATCGAGCAGCAGGCTGACGGAAGTGGCAGCGTCTATACACCACTGCGCAACGGCGAGAGACTCCCGCGTCGCTGCGGCCAAAGCCAGCGGCAGGTAACCGCTGTCCACTTCGTAGAGACTGGCCTCCGAGTTGAGCGGGAGACGGGCGCCGCGCTCCTGCCCCTGCTGCAAGGTTTGGTAGAGCTCGAGTCCGGTGATCTGCGGGGTTACCAGGCCGGGCCGCTGCGGCCGGTCGACGAGATTGAGGGTGGCCAGCGGAATCCGGCCGCGGCTGCTGGCCGCCCCGCGATCGATCATCGCCGTGTATTCTTCCGGTCCGGCGGGATTGGCCAGGGGGGGCTCCTCGAGCTGCAGAGTGAAGGGGAGCTCGTCGGCGAGGGCGGCGATGGCAGCGGTGTTGACGCCCACGGCCGCCGCAGCCGCCGGGGCCATGGCGGCGTCCAGGGTGGTCACGATGATCTCCCAGGAGGCCTTTTTCTCCGCCTCCACCTGCAGGAAGAGGGTGACAAAGCGGCGGATTTGTTCATTTACCATCTCCTCGCGCAGGTGATATACGGCCTGCAGGGCCCGGGCGTCGCGCTGCCAGTACCGGCGAGAAGAGGGATCGAAAAGGAGCCCGGGGTCGTAGCCGTGGCGCCGCGAGAAATCCTCGCGAAAGCCCCGGTTCATCGGCGTGAACCAGCGCGGTTCCGCCGGGCCAGCCGCCGATACATAATAGAGTTCAGCCAGGTTGACGCCGTCCCAATCGTGCGCCAGCAGCATATTCCGTAATTCCGCCATTACCGCCTCGCGGCAGGCCGGCAGATTGAGCGCCATCGGACGCCGCCAATGTGCCCCCGAGGTGTCGGCGTCTGCGCCGAGGGCGTTCTTCTCCCGCCACTCCGGATGATCAAGCCAGAACCGGTCCGAGATATGGGGCAGCTCGAGCCAGAGATAGACGCGCATGGCATTCTGGTGCGCCAACTCGATCAGGCGGCCATAGTCGTAGGTATAGTCGCGGTAGCTGTGCCAGCCGGCGGCATAAATGGTTCGCACCCCGTTCTTGCGCCACATCTTGATCAGATCCTCGATGCTGATCTCCTCGCGCGAGCCAGGATCGAAAAAGATCTCGACAGCCTCGCGGCGGACCAGGGGTTTGAGGCCGAACTGGTAGCGCAGCATTTCCGGCAGGAAGGGATAACGGCCGTAACCGCCCCGGGTCTCGGGATCGAAGAGGGTCCCCCAATAGAGGTAGCGGCCTTGACCGTATTCGCCGCCGATCACGGCCGGCTGGCCTAAAGCGGGATCGGAGGCGTAGGTGATGTAATCGAACTCGGTCTCAAAGTCATTCAGGGTGTCCGGCACGGCCCAGGTGATCGGCACGGTGGGATAGTATTCATCTGTCACCGCTTTCATCAGCCGGCTCCGCTCGAGCGGCAGAATGCCCAGAGCAGCGCTGAGCTGCGAGGGACGCTCGAGGATGATGTTGGCGCCGTTCTGGACGCTGCGCACCAGCAGGAGGATCTGCTGTTGACTGAGGGCTGATGCCGCGGCGGCCGGGACGACGATGAGGTTGCTCCCTTCGGGCACGGCGAAAAACTGCCCCACATCCAGCCTCAGGCCGTCGATACCCACACTGCCCAGTGCCTGTGCCCAGTTATCCTGGTCGCGCAGCAGCCGCGCCGGGGCGTCGGCATGGTGCAGCAGCACCGTGCGCGCGGGAAGTTCATCGGGCACGGCCAGGGGTTTGCCGGCGCCGATATACCCCTCCAGCTTCGGCACACGCCGGGCAATATTGGCGGCCAGATGGGCCAGGAGGCCTTTGGGCCTCCCCGGCGCCGCTGCAGCCACATAGATCCATCCCTCCGGCACAACCACGCTTTTGCGCAGGGTGTCGCTGCGCGGGGCATCGGAATAGCGTTCATCGCGGATGGAGCCTTGCTCATCGATGTAAAATTCGCGCAAATAAGCGGAGGTGAGGGGCAGCTCGATCCGGCCGCTGCCGGTCACGACCCGGAAGCCGGGTCCCCTGACTTGCTGGCTGGTATAGCGGGGATCAGTGAAACGATAGCCCATCTTTTTCAGGCCGGGAACGATCTCCTTGAGCACCGCGATGTCGCAAAAGGGGTGGAAAAAGAAGCTGGCGACGCCGTCGCGCAGGGCGAGATTGTTGCGCGCCGCCTCGAGCAGCGGTCCGGAGCGCTGATCGCTGAGCGGGATATAGCCGAGGTTTTCCGGGATAATTTTTCCGCCCGCAGTATGCTCGTAAATCAGCCAGGGGAGGAGCTGATCGGAGCCGTGCAGATCGATGGTCTGGCGGCGTTCGTAGGCGGAGCTGAAATAGGTGTTGATGACCGAGTAGGCGAGCTGTGAGGCACCATAATGGGGCGTCTCCCAAGTGGCCGGCCAAAGTTCGTTGCGGGCCATTTCCTGCAGGCCGGTTTCGATGCGCTCACGGACATACTCGCGGGAATCGGAAAAGAGCGGCTCATTGTGCATCATGTCCCAGAATTCGTAATCGGCCGTGGTCTCGCCGCGGTATTGATGGGTGTTGCCATGCATCACGATTACCCCGCCCTTGCGCACCATATAGCGGATGGCCGCCACCAGTTCGGGCTGATCGGAGAGGGAGGCGGCGGTATTGCTGGCCGGGTCGAGATAAAAGGAGACCAGAGAGATGGCAAAGGGCACCGCTTCGCCGTGGAGATAGTCGGCGATACGGCGCAGGGAGGCGGCGTCGGAAAGGGGGGAGATGTCCTCGATACGCACCATCGCCAGCCGCCGGCTTTGGTGCGGCTGCCGGAGGAGATCGTGGAGCAGGTCGGCGAAGACGATATAGCTGCCCCCCTCGCGTACAAAGGCGGTGGTGAGGTCGGCGAAGTACCAGAGGTTGCGGCTGTGGAGGGCATAGGGCAGACGCTCCGCGCCCTTTTCCATCCAGGCCAACACCCGGACGCGCGCGCTATCGGTGAGGACAATCCGGTCGAAATCGGGATCCTGCCGGGGCAGCAGTGCCTGCTTGTAGCGCACCCGGTTCCAGGTCGAATCGGCCGTACCACCCAGATAGCGGATGCCGTGATCCGGCAGGCCGGGCTGCTCCAGATACTGGCCGAGACCGAAGTGGACCCAGGCCAGGGTGCCCTGGAACCCGGCGGCCTCCTGGAGAAAAGCCTTGGGGAGGACGAATTTGGGGTCGACACCGATATAAAAGAGCAAATCCTTGCCGGCCAGGCGGCCCGGCGTGTAGGGCTGATCTGCACCGAGGAGGAGTATTTCAGTCTCCGCCTTGAAATGGCTGAGCAGACTGGCCACCTGCCGTGCATCGTTTTCGCCGATGGGATCGCTCACCACCAGGATCCGGCGGGCCGGCTGCCAGGCAAAACCCGCCGCTACGTCGCTCCAGGCCTCGTCGCGTTCGATCTGGTGGGTGTCGTAGAGGTCGATGTCGGGCAGATCCGCCCGCCTGGCGGCCCGCATGCTCTCCTGCAGCTTGGGGCCGTCGACGCTCTGCTGGCCGAAAGGGGTGAGTTCGAGATGCACCAGGGGGCGGCTGCGCCCTGCCACCTGTTCCCGGATGGCTGCTGCCGCTCCCTCCACCCAGGCCGGATTGAATCGGGCTGGATTATGATAAAGATCGGCCCATTGCTGCCACATCAGCTCCAGACTGACCCAGTCGGGTTTGTGCGACGCTTCGAGCAGGGCCTCAAGATCGAAGCCGGTATAGCCGCGCTGCTCAGCCGGTGTGAAAAGGCTGCCGTCAACTTTGGGGCTGACCACCGAGGTGACGCAGGCGAGTTTGTAAAAGTCGTGGATGGCTTCCATACTGGCAAGCAGAGTTTTGGTCAGGCCGAGGGCGGAGGCGTCGCCAAAGCCCAGCGCCTCGATCTGCTGCTGACAGGAGGCGCAGCCGCAGTAGGCACCCTGCCAGCGCACTACCGGCTCACCAATATCAATGCCCGCCAGTCCATCATAGTGTTCGAGCAGATCGCGGATCAGCCCCAGCCACCAGGAGCGCACCTCAGGGTTGGCCGCGCAAAGGGGGTAGCTCTCTTCATTCAGGCGATAATCGCTGCCGTCCGGATTCTTGACGCGCCATTCAGGGTGTTGTTCCCAGGCGGGCTTGTGCTGGAAAGCCGGCAGCCAGGCCATGACCCGGATCCCCCGTGCGCTGCACTCCTTGAGAACATATTTGAGCAGGTCCTGGCGGCCGTAATCGGCCCTCTCGTTCAGTTCATGGCTCGTCTTGTACTTGGCGCCATGAACCGGATCGTAAGCCTTGTAAAAGATGACGTTGACGCCGTGCGCCTGCCATTCTTGCGCAAGCTGCTGTGCCAGCTTGTTGACCCGGACCGGGGCGTTGTAGTAGTAGGATGGATCAAAACGCACCGCATGGATCGATTCCGGAACAGGATCGAGATGAAGTGCTTCTGGTGCATCCGCTTCAGCCATGGCCGGTAATGTGATAAAGAATGTTAAAACAATTAGTAAGATGTAACTATTTTTCACCACGCTCTCCTGCTCTGCTTGTCCTGACCCAATCCGGTATTTTTAACAACAATCATACCATGAGTGCCGGAATGAAGGGACTCTTTTAGTGGTATGTGCGTCGCCCGACATTCTGAATTTGTCTTGTGATTCCTGAAAAATCTCGTAGATTATAGCGACACGCTCTGGCAGCAGCGCAATTTTAACGCGCCTTTTCTAAACAGGTGGACCGTGCATGATGATGAAGGCTGCATTTCATACAAAATGGGCCGCTCTGCTGGCCCTGGTTCTGGGCTTGATGCTGGTGATATCGGCCCTGGTGGAATTGCGCAGCACCCGCCAGGAACTGACTACTGCACTCCAGGAGCAAGGCCGAACGGTTCTGGTGCTGGCTCAACGCGGGCTCGAAAATGCCGCGCTTTCCTGGGAGGCTGTTGAGGCTGCACTCGAGCAACGCCTGCTGGACAATGCGCGGCTGATCGCGCAGTTGGACCGCGCCGGCTGCCTGAATCAGAATATCCTGCAGCGGATTGCGCAAGAAAATGGCCTCTTCCGTATCAATCTCTTTGACCGCCACGGCCGCCTGACACTTTCTAGCCATGCCACAGCCGGCCAGCCGACCCTCAATGCGCCACGCCGCTTGCTGCAGCCCGTCCTGGGCGACAGCAGCAGTGCACTGGTGCTGGGCTTTCGGCAGCGCTTCTTCGGAGCCGGGGAAAATTTCGCGGTGGCCAAACACCGCAGCAGCGGCGGCGCCATCGTCGTCAACGCTGACGCTGCCGAGATTCTTGCCTTCCGGCGGACCATCGGCGCCGGCTCCTTCATCAAACTGATGGGTGAGAGCGGCGATGTCCGCTACGCGGTGGTCCAGGATTCGAGCGGCATTTTGCTGGCTTCTCCCGGCGTGCGGCAAATGAGCGCTCCCGATTCTGATGCGTTCCTTAGGCAACTGCAGCTGAACACCACACCATCGTCCCGATTTACCTTTTACCAGGGCGAAGAGCTGTTCGAGATTGGAGTGCCGGTGCGGATGGCCGAAAGCGGTACTGCCTTCATTCGTATCGGTCTCTCTGCGGCCTCCCTGCACCAGGCCTACCGGGCAGCCTTGTGGCGCACCGGACTCTCCACGCTCTTGCTGCTGCTGACCGGTCTCCTGACTGCCGGAATGCTGCTGCGGGATCTGCACGAACGCCGCCGTGCGGAAGAGCAGCGTCAACGCCAGGAGCGGATTATGGCCCTCAGCCATCTGGCATCGGGGGTTGCTCATGAAATCCGCAACCCGCTCAATGCTGTCAGTATGGTGGCCCAGCGGCTCCAGCGTGAATTCACTCCCGCTCAGGATATCGCGGAATATCAGCAGCTTACCGGGATGCTGGTCACGGAGAGCCGGCGTATCAACGAGATCATCAACCAGTTTCTCCAGTTCGCCCGTCCCGCTCCCCTCAACAAGGTGTGCACGCGTCTTGATGCGCTGGTGAACCACATCGCCGCTCTGATGCAGGGCGAGGCGGCGCATTCCGGCATCACCCTCTCCAGCCACTGCCGCGAGGTCCGCGAAATGCAGGCCGATCCAGACAAACTGACCCAGGCGCTGCTTAACCTGGTTCGCAACAGCCTGGCGGCTTGTAAAAACGGCGGGCATATCACGCTCTCCTGCGAACCGCAGGGGGAGCGGATTCTTATCCGCATCGAGGATGATGGCGCCGGCATCGCACCGGAGCACCTCGGGAAGATTTTCAATCTCTATTTTACCACCCGGGAAGAGGGCAGCGGCCTCGGGCTCAGCATTGTCCAGCAGATCATCGCCCAGCACGAGGGAACCATTGAAGTGGAGAGTGAACCCGGTCAGGGCACCCGCTTCACCATCAACTTGCCGGCGCGATGAGCCGGTGACACCATCTTTCAACTCGACCGATATCTAACACAAGGAAACGCAGATGACTGTCACCATCCTGATCGTCGATGACGAAGCGGCACAGCGCAGTGCCCTGGCTGGTTTTCTGGCAAAAAAGGGTTATACCATACTGCAAGCGGAATCGGCTGCAAAAGCACTCGAAACCGTCCGGTTTCAGACCATTGATCTGGTGCTCACGGACCTGCGTATGCCCGGTATGGATGGCGCGCAACTGCTGACGGAGCTAAAAAACCTCAATCCTGAACTGGAAGTGATCCTTATGACCGCCTTCGGTACGATGGAGGAGGCGGTGCAGGCGATGAAAAACGGCGCCCTTGATTTTATTACCAAGCCGATCGATCTCGGCCAGATGGAACTCTCCATCGCCAGGGCCGTGGAGCGCAAGCACCTGATCAGGGAAAACCAGCGGCTGCAGCAGCTGGTGGCGGAACGCCTGAGCTTTAACGGCATCCTCACCCGCTCCGAAGCCATGCAAAAGGCCCTCAGCATCGCCGCCCGCGCTGCTGTGAGCCGGACCACGGTCCTGATTCTGGGCGAAAGCGGTACAGGCAAGGAATTGGTTGCCAAGGCAATTCATCTGGCCTCACCGCGCGCCACCAAACCCTTTGTCGCGGTTAATCTGGCCGCCCTGCCTGAATCTCTGGTTGAAAGTGAACTCTTTGGCCATGAGAAGGGGGCCTTCACCGGCGCCGACCGGGTGCGCACGGGCCGTTTCGAAGCCGCCAACGACGGCACCCTTTTCATCGATGAGGTCGGTGACATGCCCCTTCCAATCCAGGCCAAGCTGTTGAGGGTGCTCCAGGAGCAGGCGTTCGAGCGCCTCGGCAGCTCCACACCGATCAAGGTGGATGTGCGCCTGATCGCTGCCACCAATCGCTCTCTGGAAGATCTGGTCAAGACCAGGGCCTTTCGCGAAGATCTCTACTACCGCCTCAATGTGGTGCGTATCGAATTGCCCCCCTTGCGCGAGCGCAAAAGCGACATTCCCCTGCTTGCCGAGCATTTTGTACACCAGTTTGCTGCTGAGAACAACCGCCCCATGCAGGGATGTACGCGAGAAGCCATGGATTTGCTGATGAAATATCCTTTTCCCGGTAATGTGCGCGAACTGCAGCATCTGATCGAGCAGGCTGTCGTTCTCAGCCGTGATCAATGGATCGGTGTGGAAGATCTTGGCCTGCCAGCCGCCACCGCCGTTGCGGCCGCTGCTGATATCCCTGGCGGCACCTTCACCGATAGGGTCGAGGCCTTTGAAAGAGGGCTCATCCACGCTGCACTCCAGGAAGCCAGCGGGGTGCAAAGCCGGGCGGCGCGCGCCCTCGGCATCAGTGAACGCCATCTGCGCTACAAATTGCAGAAGTATGGAATGAAATAAATCACCATCGCCGGCAAAGCTCACCCCGCGGGCTGGCGGTGCCAGCAGATCCGGCACAATAAATGGATGAACTCAATCACCATCCCCAGGCGAGGTTCACCCCGGCATAATGACTCGTATAATTGTAATACAGATCGTTCGAATGGTTATTCAACCATGAAAAATTGATCGTGAGCAGCAAGGGCATCCCCTCTGCTCTCATTCGCACGGATTTTTGCCACTCCAGTGTCAGCAGGGTCCGTTGATCCTGGCGCAGCCGGCCATCCGGGAAGGGTTCTCCGAGCAGATCGGCCGCCTGGCGATCATCGAAGTTCCGTTCCTCACGACGGCTGCTGAATGTCAGACGCATCGCCCAGGGCAGTGTATGCCGGTAGGTAAACAGAACAGCGGCGCCGTGATAGGCAAAATGATCCTCGAACAATTCCTCGTCTGTAAAATAAAAGTCTTCAAGATTGCGCAGGTAGCGCGTGCTGCTGGTGAGGTTGTGGCGCAGCTGACACTCGGCGCTCAAGCCGATTCCGGGCGTTATGCCCTGAGCCGCCCGCAGGAGAAGAAGCAGCTGTTGGCTTTTGCCAGTGCCAACCGTCACGACCTCCGTATAATTGGCCTGCTCCGGTTGTGTTGAACCGGTATAGGACTTCTGCAGCCAATCCGCTTCGGCGATGAACGTCGTTCCGGTCGCAAAGAACCAGCTGCTGCGGCCGTAGAGCAACATGCGGGAATGGGAAAAAGGTGCAAGCTCGGGGAAACGTCGCAAATTCCAGGAGCCTCCGGTATAGAGAAACCAGCGCGGCTGGAGAAGATATTTAAGAGAGCCGTAGAGTTGGAGCTGTTCCTGCTCATAGAGTTGATAACTGGAGCGGTGAAACCGCTTGCCGACATTGACACCGGCATCGAGGCGATGTTGCCGTTCGCCCAGCAAGGTATACCCGGCGGCGCCCAGGGTATGGCTGTGGTTGTCGCGGTCCCCGTGGGTTTTAAAAGCCGTATAGCTGCCGTCATAAAAGAGACGCAGGCCATTTTTTTCGCTCAGCCAGTCCCGGGTGATGCCAGCGTTGAAGGTGGAATGGTAGTCCGGCAAGGCGGCGAAGTTGGCATAGGCATTGGAGCTGAAGCCGCTCTCGGATTCCAGCGAGACGCCGATCTGGCCAAGGGCTGCGGTAAATCGGAACAAAACGAGCAGCAGAAACAAACGTGTATGCATGCGAGTCCTCGGGAGAAAAAGGGCGGCGGCAGGATAGATACCGCCGCCCGATTCACTGGTTGCAGGGTGTGACAGAGGGGTCTGGCTGCCGCTAGTGCGCCTTATTGGCCTTTATTGCCGGCAGTGCCCTGACCGGCCTGGTTGCCAGGACCTTTTCCGCCCGGGTTACCGGGAGTGCCACCGGTTTGTCCGGGCGTCCCTTTGCCGAATCCCCGGCCGCCGCGAGCGCCCTGGCCCGCTTTGGCGCCGGTGCCGTCCATCGGCCACACCCAATCGCTGTCTTTGCAGTTAGCGATGCCGTCACCATCCGCATCGCGGAGATTGTCGTTGATCCCGTCACCATCCTCGTCGACAAATCCGTGGAAACGGCCGCCCCGGCCCTGGCCTCGGGTCAGTTCGGTGCTGTCGTTCTTTCCCTTGCCGGCGCCGATGCCGGTGCCATCGGCTGGTTTCTGGTAATCGGGATCCTGCCCGTTGGGGATGCCATCCCCGTCCGCGTCCGGTGCGTTGTCATTGAGGCCGTCGCCATTCTCGTCGACAAAGCCCTTGGTGCCGACGCGGTTGCCGCGGCCGCTGCCCGACCGGGTGGTGTCGCTTTTAACCTGGCCTTTGCTGGCGCCGATGCCTGTGCCATCGGCTGGCTTCTGGTAATCGGTGTCCTGCCCGTTGGGGATGCCGTCCCCGTCTGCATCGGGGGCGTTGTCATTGAAGCCATCGCCGTTTTCGTCGACGAAGTGGTTGCCGTGCTGGACCGGCGGGGTCGTGGTTTGTGCCTGGGCGAAGGCGAAGAGGAACAGCACAGCTGCTGCCATAAGGGTGACGATGAATCTCGTTTTCATGATGACCTCCGTGATACGGTGATGAGTATGCGGGTTTGTGATCGAAAGTTCGTTTTCTCGCCAGGCTATAGCAAATGGTATGCCAGAAACAAATATAATTATAAGTATAGTAATATCAATAATAAAATAACCTTGACTCTGCCGGTAGTGCTACGAGGAAGGTGTCTCTGTCGACGATTTGGTCGAACCAGCGACCATCCCGTCGCTATTCCAGGCACCGCTGCAGGCGATCCATTGGCATCATTTCCCTTGATTATCATCCAAAAAATTGCTAATCTCTTTGCAAGCTTTTACCCAACCAGAGGAGCATGCGTATGTCCAATTCTATCCCCGATCCGGGCGCCATTTCACGGCGCAAGTTTTTGATGGGCAGTGCTGCCGCAGCTACGGCCCTGACCATGGCCCCCAAAGAGGTTTTCGCCAAAGAGAAGAAAAAATCACCCAGCGACAAACTGAACATCGCCTGCATCGGGGTGGGCGGCAAAGGCAGCTCGGACATCACGGATGCAGCCACCGAAAACATTGTCGCCCTCTGCGACGTGGACGACGAAAAATATGCCGATCTTTTCAATCACTGCAAGGAGAACCGGCCGGAAGCCCTGCCAATGCTGGAAAAAGCCAAGCGCTACAAGGATTACCGCATCATGCTCGCGGAGAATGAAAAGATCATCGATGCGGTCACGGTCAGCACCCCCGACCACAGCCATGCCCCGGCCGCCATGCTCGCCCTCAAGATGAAAAAGCATGTCTGGGTGCAAAAGCCCCTCACCCACACCGTCCATGAGGCCCGGCTGCTGGCCGAAGAGGCTGCCCGCCAGGGCGTGACGACCCAGATGGGGAACCAGGGACACGCCTCCGAGGACGCCCGGCTGATGAATGAATGGATCTGGGACGGCGCCATCGGCGATGTGCGCGAGGTCCATGTCTGGTCCAACCGTCCGATCTGGCCTCAGGGGGTGGAGGCGCCGACCGCCATTCCCTCGGTACCCCCCTCGCTCGACTGGAACCTCTGGCTCGGCCCGGCCGCCTGGCGGCCCTATCATCCGGACCTCTGCCATTTTGTCTGGCGCGGCTGGTATGATTTCGGCACCGGCGCCATCGGCGATATGGGGGCCCATATCATCGACCATCCCTTCTGGGCCCTCAATCTTGGGCGCCCGCAATTCGTCCACGCCTCCTCCACGGAATTGAAATCGACCTCCTATCCGGCCGCAGAGATCATCACCTATTATTTCCCGGAGCGCCCCGGTCATCCCGAGGCGGAAAGCTATGGCATCCAGCCCAAAATCGGCTTCCCGGCGGTCAAGATGGTCTGGTACGATGGCGGATTGACTCCACCGCGCTTCAAGGAACTCGAAGCCGGCCGCAAAATGGGCTCGGGAAAGGGCGGCGTGATCTATTATGGCGACAAGGGCATCCTGATGAGCAGCGAGTATGGCTCCAGTCCGAGGCTCATCCCCGAAACCAGTATGCAGGCGTATACCCGTCCGGAGAAAAAGATCCCGCGCGTCAAAGGTCATATGGAGGACTGGATCGATTCCTGCAAGGCCGGCAAAAAGTCCTTCACGGATTTCAGCTATGCCGGTCCCCTCACCGAGACCATGCTCCTGGGGTGTATCGCCGTGCGCTGCGCCAAAGAGGCCAACATGCTCCTCGAATATGATGCGGTCAAGGGCCAGTTCACCAATTATCCCGATGCCAACGCGCTGCTCACCAAGAGCTATCGCGATGGCTGGGGCCTGTAGGGGTAGCGGATCATGAAGGAGAAGAATTCCAGCACGGATTCGACGGTCCCCGCAGCAAAATCCGGAAAAAAGATCGGCCGGCGGGATTTTCTGCAGGGGCTGGCTGGGGTGCCGGTGCTCGGCGCTTTTACCCTGGCAGCCCTGAAACAGGAATCCTATCGCCGGGCGGCTCGAGCCCGCAAGGCCGCGGCCGCCGGCGGGGGAGAGGCCCCTGCCGAGCTTCATGTCGCGCTGATCGGGGTCGGCGCCCAGGGGAGCGTCCTCCTCAACTCCATGCTCAAGATCCCCGGCCTGCGCTTCCAGGCGGTCTGCGACATCTGGACCGACTACAACCTCAAGCGCGCTGGCAACCTGCTGAAAAAGTACGGCCATGAAGCCGCGCTCTACCAGGACTACCGGGAGATGCTCGATAAGGAGAAGGGGCTGGATGCGGTGGTCATCGCCACCCCCGATTTCTGGCACGCCGAGCATGCGGTCGCCTGCCTGCGGGCGGGATTGAACGTCTATTGCGAAAAAGAGATGTCCAACTCCCTGGAGGGCGCACGGCAGATGGTCCTGGCGGCTCGCGAGACCGGCAAGCTGCTGCAGATCGGCCACCAGCGCCGCAGCAATCCGCGCTACCGCTTTTGCCACGATGTCCTGCTCAAGGAGATCGCTCTGATCGGCCGGCCGGTGACGGCCTTCGGCCAGTGGAACCGCTCGGCCGCCCCGGAACTGGGATGGCCGAAAAAGTACGAGATTCCTCAGGCCCAGCTGCGCCGCTACGGCTTTGACTCCATGGCCCAGTTCTGCAACTGGCGCTGGTACCGCAAACTGGGCGGCGGCCCGATCGTCGACCTGGGCTCCCACCAGATCGATATCTTTTCCTGGTTCCTGGGCGCCAACCCCAGCTCAGTCCAGGCCAGCGGTGGCACCGACTATTACCCCAAAGCCACCCATGAATGGTACGATACCGTCATGGCGACCTACGAGTACGCAACACCGCTGGGCATCGTCCGCGCACACTACAAGACCCAGACCACCAATGGCAGTCTGGGTTACTTTGAGCAGTTTATGGGCGACCAGGGGACCCTGCTCATCTCCGAATCGGCTGGCATGGGCTCGGTCTATCGGGAAAAAGCCAATGCCCCGTCCTGGGACGAGTACGTGCGCAAGGGTTACCTTACCGAACCCAAACTGGTGGAAGTCAAGGCCGAGGAGGAGAGCGACGCCCTCGACGTCCGCGAGACCATCTCCCCGGACGAGCACAAGATCGCGCTGGCCTTCAATGATCCTTACCACAAGCCCCATCTCGAGAATTTTTTCAATGCCGTGCGCGGCAAGGGAAGCCTTAACTGTCCGCCTGAAGTAGCCTATGAATCGGCTGTTGCCGTGCTCAAGGTCAATGAAGCGGTGGAGGCCAGAAGAACGCTCGATTTCAGCCCGGAGGAATTTCGCATCTGATGAAAGAGACTCGCTTATCCGGCCTGCAGTGGACTCTCCTGACGGCCCTGCGCATGGTCATCGGCTGGCATTACCTCTATGAAGGAGTCGCCAAACTCATCAAGGGGAACTGGTCGGCCTATGGCTTTCTCATGGAGTCCAAATGGATCCTGGCGGGCTTTTTCCACAGCCTGGCCGGGAACAGCGCTGTGCTTGCGGTCGTTAATACCCTGAACATATGGGGCCTGATTCTCATCGGCCTCGGCCTTATCCTTGGCCTCTTCACCCGGCTGGCCGCAGGCGCAGGTATCCTGCTCATCCTGCTCTATTATGTCTGCAATCCGCCCTTCGTGGGGCTCTTTTACAGCATTCCCATGGAGGGCCATTATCTCTTCATCAACAAAAATCTGGTCGAGCTCACGGCTTTGCTGGTGCTGAGCGTCATTCCCACCCAGCAGGTCGCCGGACTCGACCGGCTGCTCTACAAACTCTGGAAAAAGTGATCGATTACGTTAGTGGAGATGTATGCCATGAAGTCTGTTAAAGTATCTGCCCTTGTCCTCGGGGCCCTGATTCTCACCCTCACCATCGCGGCCGCGGCACAGGATCTGAAACCGGTCGCGATCAAGCTGCCCAAACCGAAATTCGTCGGCACCCCGCAAAATCTCAAGGTGCCGAACCTTGAAAAACCCCTCGGCAAAGCGCGCGAACCCTTCCTGGCCCCTGCCGGAACGGCCAATGTGGCCCTGCACAAGCCGGTCACTTCCAGCGACATGCAGCCGGTCATCGGCGAACTCGAAATGATCACCGATGGCGACAAGGAGGCGGAGGACGGCAGCTATGTGGAACTCGGCCCCATGGTGCAGCATGTCACTATCGATCTCAAGGCCCGTTATACCATTTATGCGGTCTTGCTCTGGCACTACCACAAGCAGCCCACCGTCTACTTTGATGTGATCGTTCAGGTCGCCGATGATCCCGCTTTCAAGAACGGCGTCAAGACCATCTTCAATAACGACCACGACAATACTGCCAAACTCGGCATGGGAACCGACAAAAACTATATCGAGACCGCCGAAGGCAAGCTGATCGACGCCAAGGGCGTTCAGGGACGCTATGTGCGCTGCCTGAGCAATGGCAATACCGGCAATGACCTCAACCACTATACCGAGGTAGAAGTCTACGGCCTGCCGGTACAATAAATCCGCTCTTTCCGGTGCTTTTGGCGGGTGAATGGCCCGGTCGACAAAGACCTCAATCCCTCTGCCGAGGTGTAAGTCTATGGCTTGCCGGTGCAGAACATTCGCCCGCTCCGGATCCTTGACCGCGTAAATTAACAAATGCCCTTCCTCACAGGAGGGCATTTGCATTGGGACAGAATGGCTGCAAAGCGAACCGAAATTATCCTCTGGCTTTTCGTCCTGCTGCTGGCGGCCGGACTGCGGTTGCCGCATCTCGCCCGGCGGCCGATGCATACCGATGAGGCCGTGCATGCCATCAAGTTCGCCGCCCTGCTCGAGGAGGGCCACTATCTCTATGATGCGCGCGAATACCACGGCCCGGCCCTCTATTATTTCACCCTGATCCCGGCCTGCCTGCGCGGTCAGACCTCCCTGGCGGCACTGGATGAGACCACATTGCGTCTCGTCCCGGTCTGCTTCGGCCTCGGACTCGTCCTCCTGCCCCTGCTGCTGCGACCCTTCATCGGCGGTGCCGCCACCCTGGCCGCCGCATTCGCTGCTGCCCTTTCCCCCATGCTGGTCTTTTACAGCCGCTATTATATCCAGGAGGTGCTCCTGGTCTTTTTCGCGGCCCTCACCCTGATCTGCATCGGGCGCTATCTGCTTAGGCCGCAGCGCGGCTGGATCCTCGGCGCCGGCGCGGCCCTGGGCGTGCTGCACGCCACCAAGGAGACGGATATCCTGATCCTGGCCGCCGCGGCCTTGGCGGCGTTCATGACCGCAGGGCCGCGGCACCTGCCGGGTAGCCGGCTTCGGCGCGATATCCTGCTCGGGCTCGCCGTGGCGCTCGGCGTTACTACGCTGATGTTTACCGCGGGCTTGTCTCATCCTGCGGGCTTGCTCGACAGCTTTCGGGCCTATGGTGGCTATGTACAGCGCGGTACCGGCCAAACCGTGCACATCCAGGGATGGTCCTATTACTTCCGCTTGCTCTTCTGGTGGCATGAGCCGGGCCATCCCTGGTGGAGCGAAATCTGGATCGTGCCCTTCCTGGCGGCAGCGATCTGGTCCGCCTGGCCTTCCAGGAAGGATCGTTCGCCGGAATCTATTCTTAGACGATTCATGATATATTTTACTTTAATTCTCACGATCCTGTTTTGCCTGTTGCCCTATAAAACCCCCTGGAATGCTCTGGGATTTTACTACTCCGCCCTGCTCCTTGCCGGCATTGGCTGGGCCTGGTTGGCCAAACGATCGAAGAGATGGCATATTATAGTACTTGTTTTCATCGGTGCCTCCGGTCTGCTGCTGTTGCGCCAGGCGCTGCAGCTCAACGGCGATGCAGAGTGCGATCCCGGCAACCCCTGGGTCTACGCGCATCCGGGTCCTGATGTCGCGCGCATCACCGCGGCCGTGCAAGCCGCCGCCCAGGCCAGCCCGGAGGGCGCGCAAATGCCCCTCCAGGTCAGCGTCACCGGCAGTGAGTATTGGCCCTTGCCATGGACCCTGCGCGCGCTCGTCAATATCACCTGGCTGGATCGCCTGAATCCCGGCCGACCGGCGGCGCCGGTGGTCCTCATCTCCCCGGACCAGGAGGCCGCCTTGCTGCAGCAGCTCTACGAAACGCCACCCCCGGGAGAACGCTCCCTCTATCTGCCCCTGTGGCAGGAGTACACCGAACTCCGGCCCGGCCAGGAGATCCGTGGCTATATCCGCAAGGATTTGTACGATCTGCTCGAACCAGCGGCTCTGAGGGCTGCCGGAGAAGCCGATGCGAGATGACCGCAGCGCCGCAGCCTGTAGCGCAGCAGACCGGAGCGCCGCAGCTCACAGCGACGCAGATCAGAGCTTTGCAGCTCACAGCGACGCAGACCAGACCGCCGCAGCCCGCAGCGAACTCTGCTTTTCCTGCAAGGCGATGGGCACGGAATTCGCCATTCAGATCAACCATCCGGATGGCACCTATGCCGGGCAGGCCGCCTGGGAGGCCTTTCGCCTGCTCGAAGAGATCGAGGCGGAGCTGAGCCGTTTCCTGCCCAACAGCGATATCACTCGGCTCAACCTGCTGCCGCCGGGTCGGACCATGATCCTGGGCGGGCATGCCATGGCCTGTCTGCAGCAGGCGTGCGCAGTTTACTCGGCGACAAACCGGGCCTTTGATGTGACGGCGGGCATTTTGAAGGATCTCTGGCTGCCGGATTCGACCTGGGCGGGGAGCCTGCGCCGTTGGGCCAGGTCAAACCAGATGGCGCTGGGCATGGAACATCTGGTGATCTCCGCCCCGGAGGGGACCATTGGCAAGGAAGCACCGGTGCAGGTGGACCTCGGTGCCATTGGCAAGGGCTATGCGGTGGAGCAGCTGGCGCAACGGCTGGAAGAATGGGGAATCAGCGATTTTCTTATTCACGGCGGGCGCAGTTCGGTGGTTGCGCGTGGCTGCGCGCCGGGGCAGGCCGGCTGGCCGGTGCGCATGCAGCACCCGCAGCGGCGGGGGGCCGTGTTGGCGCGCTTTGAACTGCGGGATCGGGCACTCGGCGCGTCGGGAATTGAAAAAGGGCGGCATATCATCGATCCCCGCAGCAAACGGCCTGCATCCGGCGCCCTCGCCGCCTGGGTCATCGCCCCCGAGGCGGCGCTGGCCGACGCCCTCTCCACGGCCTTTATGATCCTTACCGCGGAGGCAATTGACGAGTGCCTGGCGGCAAGGAGGGAAGTGGGGGCCTGCCTTCTCTGCGCCGGCGTGGCTGAACCGCAATGGATCAACTGGCCGGCGGCGCGCTGATCCGGGTGGCTCCGCTGCTCGGGGGCCGGCTTATTCCAGTTTTACGTCAAGCCCGGTTTCGTGATAGCCGCGTTCGAAGATCTGATCATC
>Ga0209099_1000740_pt1 | contig 36997 bp, 33 predicted proteins | sample AD_JPNHW2_MetaG_FD_184430 | JGI IMG/M metagenome (GOLD analysis project Ga0209099, IMG submission 184430) | Active sludge microbial communities of municipal wastewater-treating anaerobic digesters from Japan - AD_JPNHW2_MetaG (SPAdes) (version 2) | ecosystem: Engineered > Bioreactor > Anaerobic...
ATTCTATGAATTCTAAAACGTTTAAAAGTGTTGAACTTATCTTACTATTTGTTGTAATTCCTTTATTATACAGATTCAAATTACTGCCAGTTCATAAGTTTGTTCCTTTACTTATTGTTTTTTTTTATTTGTCTGTTTTGGCTGTGGAGGAATAAAAATTTTGACAGGAAAAAAATTGGTTTCAATGCTTTTAATAGCTGGAAGTACTTATTATATAGAACCATTATTGCTACAATCCTAATATTTCTAATCACATGGGGTTTCAGTCCTGAATCATTGTTTTATTTGCCTCGAAAAGCCTTTCGATTATGGATTGTTATTATGCTACTCTACCCTATTTGGTCAGCATATCCTCAGGAGTTGATATACAGAACCTTCTTTTTTGAGAGATATAAAGATATTTTCTTCAAAAAGTGGTTAATGATTCTTGCAAATAGTATTCTTTTTGGATTTCTACATATAATTTTTGGTAACTGGGTTTCCGTCTTAGGTGCCACCATTATAGGATTTATATTTTCATTAACATATTCAAAACACCAGTCATTACTAGCGGTTGCAACAGAACATGCAATAATTGGAGATATTGTTTTCACCATTGGTCTTGGGCAATTCTTTTATGTTGCAGATTTCTGATTAAACCCTGATAAACATTTGGAAAAGTAATTTTATAATGAAAATTGATTCTTATTTTTTCAAATTCGTATTTTATCCTTTACTTTTTTTATTATTTTTGCGCGCCAAAGCATTTGAAATAATGGTTCCGTAGCTCAGCTGGATAGAGCAACAGCCTTCTAAGCTGTGGGTCCCGCGTTCGAATCGCGGCGGAATCACCAAGAAAATGCTGTATTAACGTAATGGCCTTCTCTAATCGGAAGGCCATTTTTATTTCCAGAAAGTATAGCCGTGATCATGAGCAAGCCCTTTTAAAGGACTACGGGAGTGAACTAATCGCAGTGGAATCAAATAAAAAAGCCATGTAATCAACATGGTTTTTTCTTTTCTTCTATAGAGTTCTCTCTTTTTTTGTATAGATTACATTTCGATCAGCCAAATACTTAATAACATACTCAAAGCACTCAGGCTTCTTCCCTACTAATTCAGGTGGAAATACTCCTTTTTCAGTAAACAAGCCTTCTACCATCATTTGAACTGTAGCTGTTGCTGTAAACCCTGTAGTGCGAGCCATAGATGAGAGTTTTTCCTTAGTATCATACTCATCATAAAGATCATAAACAACCTCCTTAATTATCCCATTTTCAGTTCCACTTACAGAAACTCTCATTATAGTAAACTCTTCATCATTGGGATTTAGTTTCCAAACTTTAAAGAGAAGTTTTGTAGTAAAATCAAATGGGAATATTGTTTGACCACCAATTTTAACGGGCTCATGATCAAGAAACCCAGCTGCCTTTAACGCTTGAATCATCCTGATATGTCCAGGGTATCGAAGCGTTTTTTCCTTCATATTAGGTATATTCTTTAGAGTGTAAACAAGTGAACGTAATCCATCAGAGTTAAATGCCTCCAATGTACCTATCCTTTCAAAATCAATAAGCTCCAAATCGCTCATTGCTGGCTTGACAACAAGATTACCATTCTCTAAGTAACGCGCTGGCCTAGTATACTCTTCTACAACATCACAGGGTGAAAAAGGGGCTTTGTACTCAAATGGGAAAACTCGTTCCTTTGGCAAACCTCCAACCATATAATCCAATCGATCAATTTTCATTTTTCCATTATGATAACCAGCAATATAATTTGGCATTCCTGGAGCAACGCCGCAATCCATTATAACAGTTACACCATTTTCTTTTGCTAAACTATCGAGATGTGAAACATCCTCGGGCAAAAAAGAAATATCAACTAAATTCTTTTTCGCTTTTATTACATTTACCATAGTTTGATAACCTAAAAACCCCGGAACCGCAGACACTACCATGTCAAACCCCTTAATCAAATCGATAAGGTTATCGTGATTTCGTGCATCAAGATGCTCTGTTGCAATGTCATAATTAGAGGATAGGAAATTGAGGGATTCTTGATCAATATCGGCTGATGTAACTTTATGCTTTTTCGATAAATCGATTGCGATGGCTTTACCAACCATACCAGCACCTAGTACAATTATTTTACTCATGACATTATTATTTTCTACGTAATTTATGAATACCTTATATATATAGAAGCATAAAACCTTAAAAAGATAAAGTGGTATGTCAAATTTCTATTTTTAAAATAAATGAATTAGATTTAAGTAAATTTTTGGTAGAATTTATGTTTAAAAAATTATCACTATTTCTGCTATTTGCTGTTTTATTTATACCAACAACAAAAGGAGCTAACGAATTCATTGCAAATAATGGTACTCTCGAACTAGGTGTAACCAATGCACTTAAAAGAAGTTCAATAAAACTTGTCGGAAACTGGGAATTTTACTGGAACCAATTACTGGAACCAAAGGACTTCAAAGAAAATAGCACAACACTAAAGCCTTTATATATTAAGGTTCCAAAATCCTGGTCATCAATAAAAGTTAATAATCAAAAATTACCTAGTACTGGGTATGCTACATATAGACTTCTTGTTCATAAGAATGCTGATACAGAGAAGGCTATTTACGGATTAAAGGTATCAACCATTTTTTCAAGCTATAAACTTTGGATTAACGGAAAGCTAGTAGCAACTATTGGCAAAGTTGGTAAAACAAGGGGTGATAGTTCCCCTGCGTTCAAATATCAGGATATCCCATTTACACTTGACCCTGCTGAAGGCTCAACTGAAAATATTGAAATAGTTATTCAAGTTTCAAATTTTTACCATCAACGTTGTGGTTTACACTTTCCTATTTACCTAAGTACCTACAATAACATTATAGCAGCAACCCGATGGATGGATATACTTAACCTTATTATAATAGGTATAATATTAGTTATTGGTATCAATCACCTAGCCCTTTACCTGTTCCGCAAGCAAGATAGGTCTAATCTCTACTTCGGAATTGTATGTATTGTGATGATACTTCGTAATCTCTCAACTGGGGATAGAATTATAACTTACCTATTCCCAAATATTGGCTGGGAATTTCTTCTCAAAATTGATAATTTCTCTGGCTTTGGAACTATTCCTTTATTTGCTTTATTTATTTATACTCTTTTTAAAGATGAATTTCCAAAGTTGTTAAGAGACATCTACCTATATATTGGTATTGCAATTACTCTTTTTGTTTTTGTTACACCCGCCGTAGTGTACGGAAAACTCCGGACACTTTTTGAGCTCTATGTTCTATTTGGTGGACTTTACTTAACATTTGGAATATTACTAATCGCAACAATACGTAAACGTCCTTACGCTCTACCTACCTTTTTAGGCATGTTTATCCTTTATTCTACAGCAATAAATGATGTTTTAAGTAGTATGGGAATAATACAAACCGCGTATTTAGCTCCATACGGCTTAGCTGTTTTTATGCTTATTCAATCAATTACCATAAACAACAAGTCTGCCAATGCAATCAATGAGAACGAAAAGCTAAGTGATCAACTTCAACATGAAAAAGAAAATCTTGAACATAAAATTGATGAACGTACTCGGGAGTTGCAATCGCAGCACGATGAATTGTTAAAACATCAGGAAAAAGAGAATCTTCAGAGTTGGGTAAATACAGGCGTGGCAAGTATAAATGAAGTTCTTTCAAAGAATAAAGATAACTTTAGCCAGCTTTGTAAAAGCGTCCTTGTATCTTTGATCAAGTATCTTGATGCAAAACTTGGCGCTTTGTATATACTTAACACCGACAATTCCGATACTCCATACCTTGAACTTGTGTCTGATTATGGTTTAAGCAAGGAGCATAAATCTAACAACATGATGATTCCTTTAAACAGCGGTTTAATTGGTGCTGCATTTACAAATAATGAAATGCAACATTTAACCGATATTCCAGCTGATTATTTTAGGATTAACTCTGGCTTAGGAAACTCTACCCCTAAATCATTACTTATATTACCACTTTGTTTTGAGGAGAAAGTATATGGAATTATTGAACTAGCTTCATTTAAAGAACTAACAGCTATAGAACTTGAGTTTACAAGTAAAGTTGCTACAAATATTGCAAGCAACTTAAATGCCGTGAAGATGAACGATCGAAACCTTGTTCTAATCCAACAGTTTAAAGAGCAATCGCAAATTATGCAGGAAAAGGAAGAAAGGATGAGGCAAAACCTTGAAGAGCTCGAATTTATTCGCGAACAATTTGAAACATTAAAAAAGGGTAAGATTATTGAAAACTAGTTTAAGCTATGAGCCAAGAAATTTTGATAATGTGGTGAATAGTTCTTTACTATTAATAGGTTTTGTAAGATAATCGTTACATCCAGCCGCTTCAGCTTTTTGACGATCCTCGGTAAATGCATACGCTGTTTGTGCTACAATTGGTAGTTTAGGATTTATCTGTTTAATTTCCATAGTTGCAGCATATCCGTTCATAACAGGCATTTTAATATCCATTAAAATAAGGTCAACTTTTTTAATGCTGTTTATAAGTTCTACCGCTTGAGCACCATCCTTAGCCCAAATAATATTTGCTCCCGTCAGCCCTAATATTTCATTGATATATATAAAATTTACCTCTTCATCCTCAGCAACAAGAATCACTTTATTTTTCCAATCAGGGTAAAGTACCTGTTCCTCAATTGTTTGAAACTCGGCTTTTGTATTCCTCTTTTGATGTATTTTATATGGAAGGGTGAAATAAAACGTAGTTCCAAACTCCAATTCAGATTCTACCCATATATTTCCACCAAGCAACGTTACAATTCCTTTTGATATGGATAATCCTAAGCCAGTACCTCCAAATTTTTTAACTGTATCATCATCTACTTGCCTAAAACGCTCGAAAATCATGGTTTGCATTTGGGGATCAATTCCTATACCGGTATCCTTTACAAAAAATTTCAGATGTTTATTATCCAAAGTATAACCAAATTCAATAAACCCCCTTTCAGTGAACTTAAGGGAGTTTCCAATTAGATTTGTTAAAACCTGTTCTAGTCGTCCCTCATCCGATACTAACTCTAAAAAATCAGTACCATCAGGAATTATCATTTTTATATCTATAGCCTCACGTTTTTGAAAAACTCTTTCTTTTTGATAAAAACGTAATAAATTTCTTAAAAGGTTATTTAAATTGAAGGGTGTAAATACAACAGTTAGCTGTCCTGCATCAATTTTGGAGGCATCAATAATATCATTGATTAGCTTAACCAAACTATTTCCCTTACCGTTGATTATTTCAATATACTGTTTCCTTTTTTCAAGACTCAAGTCAGGTAAAGCCAAAAGTTGAGAAAAGCCAATTATAGCATTCATTGGGGTTCTAATCTCATGGCTCATGTTTGCTAGAAATGCTGATTTGAGTTTATCGGCTTCTTCAGCTTTTTCTTTCGCTTGCATTAACTTGTTTTCTAACTCTTTTCTATATAATGCGACTGAAGCCTGGTTTACAATTCCCTCTATTAATGAGCTATCTATTTCGTCAGAACCTTCGGGTATTGAAGTCAACACTCCACCATAGCACTGATCATCCTTAATAAAACCTATTATAAGCAATTCTGACAACCCTAAAAACTTTTCAGTATTTCGGGCAACCTGAGCAGATAGTTGACCCCCTGAGAATTCGTAAAGCGATTTCTCAATCTTTATGAGCTTTTTGCTGAGCAAGAATTCTGTAGCTGTATCTGTTAGCTGAAATCTTCGACCAACTGGATTCCATCCAATTATCTCAAGTAGTTTCGACCACCTTTTTATATTTAAACCATAAACGCCTTCAACGTTCACAATATTCTTCTCTTGTTCAAATGAAAATACACCATGTATTGCTGATGGAATAAACTTCTCGAGCTGCATTCCAACATAATGATATATACTTTCGGAAAGGGGCAGTCCTACTAACTCTGTAGCAGTTTGCGCCAGTGCTTCTAATTTGTTACGATAGCTACTCTGAATTCGTTCATTAATGCGTTGTGGCGTTAAGTCGTAGCCTATTGCTACAGCATTCCAACCCTCTACTTTTACGTAATCGCTAAAAGCTGTCCAATAAATATCTCGCTGTTCACCCCTTTTTGTAGTAATCCTGTGTTCCCATGAAGATAGGGTTAAACCCATATCTATAAGCTGCTTCTTAACTTTTTTTCTTTGCTCAGTATCAGGGTAAAGAAGTTTAAGTGCGTTCCTATTCCCTACAATTTCGCTCGACTTATATCCTGTAATCGTTTCGCAGGTTTTATTCCAAAATACAATTTCACCATTATGGCCAGTTGCAAAAACCATTGCTGGAAGATATGTAACAAGAGCCATAAGGTTTTCCTTATCCTCTTTTAGCTTTTTCTCATTTAAAACATTTGTAGTAATGTCGTATACAACACCATGCCATTTTACAAGTTGATTTGATTTATCTCGCTCAACCTCAATAGCAATTCGGAGGTTTTTATCAACCTGATCGGGCCCAAAATACCTAAAACTTGAATTAAACAGGTTTTTTTCTGGTGCTTTATATATATCATCAAATTTTTTATTGAGTATAAGTAAATCCTCCTGATTTATATATGGAATCACCAAACTTAAACTCGGCTTAACCTTATCTTTTTTAAAACCGAAAATCCTGTATGTCTCATCAGACCAATAATCTATTCCATTAATTGGATCGCACTCCCAACTTCCAATATGAGCAATTCGCTGAGCTTTATCTAACCGGTACTGACTAATAACTACCTTATCAACCAACTCCTTTTGGTGACTTATATCAATAGTAGCACCTACAATTATATTAACCTTCCCATTTTTATCTTTTGAAGCAACTGCCGCTCTACCTAAAAACCATTTCCATTTGCCATCCTTTGTCTGCGCCCTAAACTCAACTTCGCCATTATCAACAATACCATTTTTTATTTTTTGAATTGCAGATATTACTAAATGTCGATCATCTGGATGAGTAATCTCAAAAATTCGATCAATAGAAGAAGATGACTCTCTTACTTCAAAACCAAGTTGCTCATACACATCATTATTGTAAACAATTTTCGAGTTCGACAAATCCCAATACCAAAAACCTCCGCAAATAAGCATTTGCGTTTCTTTTAATAATTCGGTTTTTTTAACGTTAGAATCCGATGATGTATGCTTGACTTTTGCCATACTTTATATCAACTAGAATTTTATAAAAGACTAAATTACAAAAATATAGCGGAATAATTACGATCAAAAAAATCTATTAGCCTAATATAGTAACCATCTTAAAATCAATTGTAAATAAAAGTTAATAAAAGATCAGAACTCTCAAGTCATTGTCTATTGTTAAAAACTTTAATAAAATTGTTAAGTACTTTCTATAACGGTTACTCTGCATAAGAGTTGTATTTATTTTATTTGTAAAAATTTAGATTTAGTAATGAATAAACGACCTGGTTTTAATTGCGAACAGTTAAAACGTGTTCACCGTAAAGAATTGCTCTTTAACTCCCCTGAATTGGAAGTTATTCAAGTATACTGTAAACGTTATAAGATTAAAAACCAGTCAAAGTTCTTGCGTGAAGCAATAATCGCTAAGGTTCTTCATACCTTTGAAAACGATCATCCAAAACTCTTCTAAACTTATTTGCTAGAATTTTGCAGTAAGCTTAATATTCACCCTTCTAGATGTTAGATAGTTTGGAACTGCATAAGTTCCCGAGTTATTTTCTTGGTTATTAACCGTTTTTATCCACATGTAGGAAACTGTATTTTTGATATTTAGCAAATTAAACACCTCCGCGCTGACCCATAAACTCTTTAGCCACTTTACGTTATTCAATCGCGTTCCTCCCTTCCCTACATCATCTTTAAATACCTTTGAAAAACCAATATCAACCCTCTTGTAAGATGGCATTCGAGTAATCATATCATATCTATCAGAATTGGGCATACTAACGGGTAATCCACTTCCGTAATGTCCACTAAGGTGAACCCTGAAAGTTGGATTGCTTGGTAAGTAGTCCTGAAAGAATAGTCCAAATACAACCAGTTGATCTGTAGGACGAGGGTAGTATCCTGATTTTACAACTACTCCTTCATTATTAATATAAGTATCACTCTCTCGTGTTCTCATAATCGAAAGACTTGCCCACGACTCTGCGCCTGGGACAAGTTCTCCATTAACTTTAAGATCAAGTCCCATAGCATATCCTTTTGCAGCATTAATACCAGAATACCTAATGCTCACATTATCTATTTTATAAGGGATAAGGTTTGTTAGGTTTTTATAGTATAGTTCAGCAGTAAGCCTAAAAGGGCGTTCCCATTTAGTAAACCGATACTCTGTACCTAAAACAACATGAACCGATTTTTGAGATTTAATCCCAATATTTGGTTTTCCATTGGTAAGCCTTAACTCCTTATAAAATGGGGGTTGATAATAAACACCACCCGATAAATGGAAGGATATATCATTCCTCCAGTTAGGCTCCATTGTGAGCGAAGCTCTTGGGCTAAATAGGTACTCTTTGCTATAATCCCAGTAAGAAAGTCTTGCCCCAATTGTAGCAATGTAGTTGAAACTGTTTCCCGATATATTAATTTCGTCTTGTAAATAAGATTGAAATCTATTCGATTGAATATAGTTTGATGCTTTCAAGGCGTACGAAAGTTCAAGTTTATCGGTTGCTTGAGGTAAGGAATAGCCTGAAGAATCTATCAACTCCCATTCGCTAATCTCATCATCAATAATTTCGCGTTGATACTTAACTCCTAATTTTAGCCTATTAATTCCCATTGTCCAAGTATTGGAGTTATCTACAGCAAATACCTTTGCTACAAGGTAGTTCCTTGCATGGTTTAAAGATCCTCCAACACCAACGTTAATTAAACTATCTCCATAAGTTGTTGATCCTAACGAGTTATCTAGCTCATTTAAGAGGTATTGCCCCAGTAAATCATAGGTTTCGCTTTCATTGGTAATAAAAGCGCTTCCTGTAAGCTTCATCTGCAGATTTGAACTTGGGTTGTATTCCAAACTCGTTGCCCCAAGTGCTGTTTCGAAAACATTAACTTCTTGTCCTTCATAGTATACCTTTAACTGAAGAGCATTATTGAAAGTTCCAAAGCGTGTTTCCCGCTCAGTTGGAGCAAATTGATACTTATTGGAAGAATAGCTCCCTAAAAAATTTACACAGAATTTTGATGTTAAATCGTAGTTTAAGAAAGTTTGAAGATCAATAAAAACGGGGTTATAGTCACCTTTAACATCAAGTGTATTAAGCATGTACTTTGATGTTTTATACCTAAATCCAGTAATATGGGTAAACTTTTTATTCTTACTAATCCCTTCAATAGTTATATTACTACCTAATAAGCTGACACCAACATTAGCTGACCACTTTTGAGGTTTACGATACCTTATATTTAATACTGACGACATTTTATCACCGAATTCAGCATTAAAGCCTCCCGATGAGAACTCAATCCCCGAAACCATATCGGAGTTTATAAAGCTTAACCCTTCTTGCTGACCCGATCGAATTAGAAAAGGTCTGTAAACCTCAATACCATTTACATATACGAGGTTCTCGTCAAAATTTCCTCCTCTAACCGAATACTGAGAACTTAGTTCATTTGAAGAACTAACGCCAGGTAATGATTTTAGTATCGACTCAAAGTTTCCCGAAACATCGGGGATAAGTTCAATATCTTTGACGTTAATTTTTTCAATGTTACCAAATTTTCGCCTCGAACTTATTACAGAAACTTCCTCAATGCTTCTTGATGTTGGAACAAGCTTAACATTCAACTCCTTTCGTTCACCTTCTCCCACAGCCACCTGAACACTTTTTGATATATAACCAATACACGAAAAGGTTAATTCAATACTTTGATTAGCTGAAACTTTCAACCTAAACCTACCATTTTCATCACTTGATGTGCCAGTATTAGATGCTTGAATGGTTATGTTTGCTAGCTCGATTGGATGATTTAAAGTATCGGAAATAATACCGACAACAATACCTTTTCCTTGACCAAAGGCTGCAACAATGGTCATATTAAGAAATATTGAAACAATAGTTTTTACACAAATACCTTTTACTAACCGCACAAATCAAAATTTTAAATCAATAGCGAAGAAAACACTTTATTTTAACATGACAATGCTCAAAAAATTGTATTGATATAGAAATAGTTTTTTAATAAGATTTTACAGAAATTGCATCAGAGTAAAAATGAAAAATGATGGTTAACCAATTTGAGATTCAACTTAACAACCACTCTAGGGGATTTCACTTAATTACAGATGAAATTATTAGTAAAATCGGTACGCTTCCTGAGAATGGCATTATAAATGTATTTATCAAGCACACTTCGGCAGCGTTAACAATTAACGAAAATGCTGATTCTACGGTGCGTTTAGACTTTGAATCCTTCTTTAACAAGCTAATTCCCGATAGTACATGATGGTTTCAGCATAATACCGAAGGAGACGACGATATGCCAGCACATTTAAAGGCGTCAATCTTGGGTCAATCGGTTTCTATTCCAATCTCAAATGGGAGACTTAACCTTGGAACTTGGCAAGGAATCTATTTATGTGAGTTTAGAAACCATGCAAGCAGAAGGAGAATTGTTGTAACAATAATTAGTTAATAAATAACTGTTAATCGTATCCGAATTTCTATTTAAGGAATTAAAAAAAATGGTACTTTTGCCTTCAAAGTAAAAGGGATTTGCCAATAATAGTAACATTTTAATACTTAACACTCAGCAAAAATGTGTACCCTTTACATATACTACCTTCATAATGTTGCTTTAAACGTTGGTTTCCTAAAACGTTTTGGTGGTTTGTGAGATTTTCTGAAAAATTATCAGAGAGTTAATCAACCTATTTATTCATAAACAGAAATAATAAATCAAAACATAACATGGAAAAATTACTTTTACTTGGTGACGAGGCAATTGCACAAGGTGCAATTGATGGCGGATTATCAGGGATTTACGCTTACCCGGGCACTCCTTCTACTGAAATAATGGAGTATGTTCAAGGGTCTAAAATTGCCGCAGAACGCAATATTCATAGACGATGGTCTGCAAATGAAAAAACAGCAATGGAATCTGCCCTTGGAATGTCATATGCAGGAAAACGTTCAATGGTTTGCTTTAAGCACGTGGGGCTCAACGTAGCAGCTGACTCTTTCGTAAACGCTGCAGTTACTGGTGTTAACGGTGGTGTTATAGTTGTATCGGCTGATGATCCATCAATGCACTCATCACAAAACGAACAAGACTCAAGATTTTACGCAAAGTTTGCACTTATACCAATATTAGAACCTGCAAATCAGCAGGAAGCCTATCAGATGGCTTATTACGGATTCGAACTTTCCGAAAGGTTAAATGTGCCTGTAATGCTTAGGATCACAACTCGTCTTGCACACTCACGTGCTGGAGTTGAAAGATCAGAGATGAAAAAGCAAAACGAACTTCGTCTGCCCTCGGATCCACGTCAATTTGTTCTTTTACCAGCTATTGCTAGAAAAAACTATAAGAAGCTTTTAGGAATGCAATCCAACATGGAAGCAGAATCCGAAAAATCTTCTTTTAATAAGTATATTGATGGAAGTGATAAGAAACTAGGTATTATTGCAGCAGGCATTGGTTATAACTACTTAATGGAAAACTATACTGATGGTAAATGTCCTCACCCAGTTCTAAAAATTAGTCAGTATCCCCTACCTGAGAAATTGGTTGCTAAAATTTATAACGAATGCGAAACTCTGCTTATCCTTGAAGATGGAGCTCCTATAATTGAAGAGATGCTAAAAGGCTTCCTGAATTTAGGAAAACCTATTCATGGTAGGCTTGATGGAACATTACCCCGTGATGGTGAGTTAAATCCTAACATCGTTGCAAAAAGCCTTGGAATGAACACTCAAGAAGGACAAGCAATTCCCGATGTTGTGAAAAATCGTCCCCCATCACTTTGCCAAGGTTGTGGCCACCGCGATGTTTTTGAGGATTTAAATGAGGTACTGAAAGAATATGGGACAGGACGTGTTTTCTCAGATATTGGCTGCTACACACTTGCTGCTCTTCCACCCTTCAACTCTGTTAACTCTTGTGTTGATATGGGTGCATCTATCACCATGGCAATTGGTGCCGCCGATGCAGGTTTAGTGCCTGCTGTTTCGGTTATAGGCGATTCAACTTTTACGCACAGCGGTATGACTGGTTTACTTGATGCCGTTAACAAGAACTCTCCTATCACAGTAATTATTTCCGACAACTCAACTACTGGAATGACCGGTGGTCAAACATCGGCAGCATTCGGTAAACTCTACGAGATATGCAAAGGAATTGGAGTTGATCCTGAACATCTTAAAGTAATTACTCCATTAAAGAAAAACCACGAGGAGAATGTAAGAATTATCAGACAAGAACTTGAATACAAAGGGCTTTCAGTTATTATTCCTCAAAGAGAGTGTATTCAAACCTTTGCTCGTCGTAAAAAAGAAGAGAAAAAAGATGCTGAGTAAAAACTAAACCATTTGACAAAAAATGAAAACCGATATAATATTAGCAGGCGTTGGCGGACAAGGAATCCTATCAATAGCCGCAGCAATTGGACTCGCAGCCGTTAAAAATAATCTTTACATAAAGCAATCTGAGGTTCATGGCATGAGCCAACGTGGTGGCGATGTGCAATCACACCTCCGTATCTCGGATAAACCTATAGCATCCGATTTGATCCCTATGGGCAAGGCAGATCTTATTTTATCCATCGAACCAATGGAAGCATTAAGGTATCTACCTTTCCTATCGAAAAGCGGATGGTTGGTTACAAACATTACTCCTTTTAACAATATCCCCGACTACCCTAATGTTGAAGATATTTTTAAACAAATAAAGGCTTTACCAAATCATATAACAATTGATGCCGACGTAATTGCGAAAGAAGCTGGCTCATCTCGCTCGTCAAATATTGTGATGCTTGGAGCAGCCTCTCCTTTTATTGATATCCCATTTGGAAAACTTGAAGATGGAATCCGTGAACTTTTTGGAAAAAAAGGAGAAAGTATTGTTAGCACAAACCTAAAAGCCCTTCATGCCGGTAGAGAGTATTCTCAAAAAAACAGGTAAAAACTTCTAAAATATTTGAAAAAACCCCTTATTATTGAGGGGTTTTTAATTTACAATAATGCTAAATACAAATCTTTATTTATTTTTTCTTGTTATTCTTCTATTTGGAGGAATTGTATACTTACTTATCGAACGTAAAAAGCAATTTATTCACACAAACAGAATTGAACAACAACTAATCCTAACAAGAATCAACCATCATTTTATATTTAACTCATTATCAGCAATTCAAAGCTATATTTTCAGAAATGATCCACTCCAAGCGGGTAAATACCTTTCAAGCTATGCAAAACTAATTAGATTAATCCTCGAAAATTCAAAAAAGGATATGATTTCAATTGATAATGAGAGCAAAGCAATTCATTTATACTTAGATTTACAGTCATTACGTTTTGAGAAAAAATTAAGCTATAATATCGAAATCGACAAAACCATCGATACGCATACAATTTCAATTCCTCCTTTTCTAACACTTCCTATTATTGAAAACTCAATAGAACATGGGTTTATTCAACTTTCAAAAAATGCCTCAATAAATATTCTATTTAAAAAAAATACATTTACAACAGATATTGAAATTGAAAATACTGGTACTGGAATCGAAAAATCGAAGTTTAATCAGGTTTATTTGAACCAACAGTATCAAAACCATGCGATTGAACTTGTAAACGAACGGATTGAAAGAGTTTGGAAAATTAATGGGATTAAAATAAAGCTAGAACAAATTGATTTGAGTATCACTGAGGCAGAAAAATATGGCTCTGTTATCAAAATTCAAGTACCTACTAACACATAATCTATGATAACTGCCGTAATAATCGATGATGAGGTCCATGTTAGGGAAACAATAATCCACATGCTATCAGCTTATTGCCCAAATGTAATGGTAGTTGGACAAGCATTCAGCGTTGAATCAGGTTTTAAATTGATAAAAGAACAAAAACCCGATGTTGTTTTTCTTGATGTAAAAATGCATGATGGCACAGGTTACGACCTTCTAAAAATGTTTTCAAAGGTTGACTTTCAATCTATTATTATTACGGCTTACGAGGAGTATGCAATTCAGGCATTCAAAGTAAATGCTTTAGATTATTTACTTAAACCCGTTGATCCAACAGACTTGGTTAATGCTATAAGTAAGGTTTCGAAAGTTTTAAATATTGAGGAAACAATAACAACGTCCGCAACACCTAAAAGGCAAAAGCACGAGGATCAAAAGATCGTTCTTAAAACCATTGATAACGTTTTTGTAATTGATATTGAAGACATTATTCGTTGTGAATCGGAGAATAATTATACCATATTTTATATATCAAATGGCTCTACCATTAAAGTATCAAAAACGCTTAAAGAGTATGAAGAGACACTTTTACCATATTCTTTTATTCGGTGCCACCAAACACATCTTGTAAACCCAAAGCAGGTATTAAAGTATATCAAACGCCCCAGTCCAACACTAGTAATGACTAATGGAGATAATATTCCGGTTTCGTTTAGAAAGAAAGACTTTATTGAGCATATTTTTAAATAATTGACTCAACATCTAGGTTAACCTATACCTTTGAAAGTGTTCCTTGTACTTTCTGTCCGAAGATAGAATGTGGTTAACCAACCAATCGGTTAAAAACTTGAGTAACTCAACTGAAATTGTCTGATTCCCTTTTTCAAAATCCTTTTGCAAATTATTTATTTTCTTAATAAATACATCGTGTTGTAGTTTGTGTTCCTCTAAAAGGGGATAATTGGTTTTCTCGAAAAAGATTTCTTCTCTCTTAAAATGAGTCTTTGTATAATCAACAAGTTTTGCCAAATCACTAGATATATGCTCTTTTGCCACACCGTGACTAACCGCATCAAAAAGTTCATTAATAATATTTATTAAACCTTTATGATCTTCATCAATGCTACCGATTCCAACACTAAAAGAATCTTTCCATTCGAAAAGTGCCATATCAATATCTCTTAGTCTATATATTTATAACCAACCCCTTTAATTGTAACTATATGCTCATCACCTATTTTTTCTCTTAGTTTACGAATATGTACATCAATTGTCCTATCTCCTACAACAATATCATCGCCCCATATTAACGTAAAAATATCGTCCCTAGTAAAAACTTTTTGGGGACGGCTATGGAGAAGCGATAAGAGTTCGAACTCTTTTTTAGGGAGAACAATCTCCTTTCCATCCTTTATAATCATAAAACGCTCTTTGTCAATAATTATTCTACTTTGAGGTTTTACAGTATGTTGTAAAAACTCATAATCATCAGATGCCACTCTTTTAAGCAAAGCTTTTATTCGGCTAACTAAGACTTTGGGCTTTATAGGTTTTGTAATATAATCATCTCCACCTGCCTCAAAACCAGCTATTTGACTATAATCCTCGCCTCTTGCTGTTAGAAATGCTATTATAACATTTTTTAATGATGGTATTTTACGAAGTTCTTCGCACGTTTCAATACCATCCATCCCTGGCATCATCACATCAAGCAGAATAAGATGAGGCTTAATACTAGGAACCACTTTCAAGGCCTCTTTTCCATTAGATGCTGTGTAAACTTTATAACCCTCTTTACGCAAATTATAACCAATGAATTCAAGAACATCTGGTTCATCATCAACTAATAAAAGGGTGTACTTATCTGAATCCATAAAAAAGAGTTTAATAATCCCTTAGCTTTAAATATTCATTAAATATACAAAACTACTCTTAATAGATTTTAGCAATATTAAGATTATATTAATTTAGAGCTAAATGAGATGAATACTTTAGCAAATTAATAAAACAAAGTAAAATTTTATCGAACAAACAGTAATAGTAAATGATCTATAATCATTTGTTTTAAATTATGGCAGCATATTTTTTTTTATCATATTTGTTGGTCTTTAACGAAACTACATATTGATGATAAATTTTAAAGATCGTTTAGTATTAATTACAGGTGCAGCATCGGGTATTGGAAAAGCAATTACTCTTCAACTTGCAAAAGAAGGAGCAAAGCTAATTATTGCCGATAGAGCCATTGAAGAGATTAAAAAGGTTCAGGAAGAATGCCTAAAACATACTTCCTTTTGCGAAACATTAACCTTTGATTTAAACAACCCTAGCGAGGTTAGCTCTGCAGCTTCTCGCATTCTTGAAAAATATGGACCAGTTTATCTTTTAATAAATAATGGAGGAATAAGTCAAAGGTCTTTAGCCCATGAAACCCCTATTGAACTGGATAGAAAAATTATGGAGATTGACTTTTTCTCCTATGTCATACTTACAAAGGCATTTCTTCCATCAATGATTGAACGAAAAGAAGGGTATATCGCTGCAACAAGTAGCCTTTCAGGTAAGTTCGGGTTTCATCAGCGATCGGCATATGCAGCTGCAAAGCACGCTATTCAAGGATATTTCGAAACACTTAGAATGGAACTAAAACCTCACGGGATATCGGTTACCATAGCATATCCTGGTTCTATCAATACGAACATTTCAGTTAATGCAATTGAGAAAGATGGTAACAAGCATGGTGTAATGGACCCTGCACAAAGTAAAGGTATGTCTGCCGAAGATTGTGCAAAGCACTACATTACTGCAATTAAAAAGGGGCGGCCAGAGGTGTTAATAGGAGGTAAAGAATTCATTATGTTTCATCTTAAACGATTCTTCCCGCGCTTATTCTTTAAATTGATTAGTAAAGTTAAACCCACATAAATAAAAGAATGAAATGGATAAATTAATTTGTGGAATTCAACAAATTGGGATTGGAGTTTCCGATGTATACAAAACATGGGAATGGTATAAAAATTTTATTGGCACTGATATTCGAATATTTGAAGACAAGACAGTTGCCGAATTAATGCTTCCATATACTGGAGGACAACCACGTGAACGTCATGCTGTGTTAACTGTTAACCTTCAAGGCGGTGGAGGATTAGAAATTTGGCAATACAGAAACAGAACCCCGCTTGCACCAAGCTTTGATGTTCAGATTGGAGATTTAGGAATCTTTTCAATAAAATTTAAGTGTCGCGATATCAATGTTGCATATAACTCTTTTGTAAGCAAAGGTGTTGAACCACTAAATAAGCCACAACCTAACCCTGCTGGCATTAACCATTTCTTTGTAAAGGATCCTTTTAACAATATAATCGAGATTTTCGAAAGTAAATCGTGGTTTAAGGATGAGGGGAAACCAACAGGTGGTGTTGCTGGTGCAGTAATAGGGGTTAGCAATATTGAGAACTCCTTAAAAGTTTACAAAACACTTCTAGGGTACGACAAAATTCTATCGGATCAAACTGGTAAATTCAATGATTTGATTGGTATTCCAGGTGGTACCGGTACTTTTAGAAGAATGGTTTTAACTCATTCTCAACCTCGTAAAGGAGCTTTCAGTGCGCTCTTTGGAGAAACTCAAATAGAACTCATCCAATCAATAGATCGTACACCAAACAAGATATTCAAGGACAGGCTTTGGGGTGATTTAGGCTTTATTCACCTTTGCTTCGATATTAAGCACATGTCAAGCCTTGAAAAGGAATGTAAGGAGCTAGGCTTCCCTTTCACTGTAAACTCTAACGTTAAGCATAACGAAAAGGGAAGCTTTGATATGGGTGAAGCAGCAGGTCACTTCACTTACATTGAGGACCCAGATGGAACTTTAATCGAATTTGTTGAAACCCATAGAATACCTTTGCTAAAAGCATTTGGCATTAACTTAAATTTAAGCAAACGCGACCCTGAAAAATCGTTACCAAGGTTGGTTATCAATATGATGGGGCTTAAAAAGGTTAGAAGGTTCTAGTAGATATTCTTATTACCCAATTTAAAGGGCTTTCAAATTATTACTTGGCCAAACTAAAAACTGTTTCTTAACATATAAGAAGCAGATCAGTAAATATTTGAAAATTCGAAAACTAGCCTTAATCTTGTAGACTTTTTGAACAATAGTTTTATTATTACTATGTAATTGTAAATCAAACCTAAAAATTTTCAATATGAGCAAGATGACTTCTAAAGATTACATGGAAAGAGAAGGGAAATTTGGAGCACACAATTATCATCCACTTCCTGTAGTTCTTGAAAAAGGTGAAGGCATTTACCTATATGGTGTAGACGGAAAACGCTACTACGATTTCCTTTCTGCATATTCAGCAGTTAACCAAGGACATTGTCATCCTAAAATTGTTAAAGCTTTATGCGATCAAGCTAAAATACTTACTTTAACATCAAGAGCTTTTTACAATAACGTATTGGGTGAATATGAAGAGTATGTAACCAAGTATTTTGGTTATGACAAAGTACTTCCCATGAACTCAGGTGCTGAAGCCGACGAAACAGCTCTGAAACTTTGCCGTAGATGGGCTTATGATAAAAAGAAAATTAAAGATGGTGAAGCAAAGATTATCGTTTGCAACGATAACTTCCATGGAAGAACCATCACCGTTATTTCAATGTCAACCGATCCAGATTCTTATGGTGGATTCGGTCCATTCACTCCTGGCTTTGTAAAAATTCCTTATAATGATATCGCTGCATTAGAGAAAGAGTTAAAAGATCCTAACGTTGCAGGTTTCCTTGTTGAACCTATTCAAGGGGAAGCTGGTGTATTTGTTCCAGATGAAGGATACCTAAAGAAAGCTTACGATCTTTGCAAAAAACACAACGTACTTTTCATAGCTGATGAGGTTCAAACAGGTATTGCCCGTACAGGTAAAATGCTTGCTTGCGATCACGAAGGTGTTCATCCAGATATTCTTATCCTAGGTAAGGCAATTTCTGGTGGTATCCTTCCTGTATCTGCAGTTCTTGCTAATGATGAGATTATGCTTTGCATAAAACCAGGTGAACACGGTTCAACCTTTGGTGGTAACCCACTTGCTTGCCGCGTAGCAATCACTGCTCTTCAAGTTATCAAAGACGAGAAACTTGCTGACAATGCAGAAAAAATGGGTAAAATCTTCCGCGATGAAATAAGGGCTATTAAGAGCGATATGATTGAACTAGTTCGTGGTAAAGGTTTACTAAATGCTGTTGTTATCCGCAACAAACCTGGCAAAACTGCTTGGGATGTTTGCTTGGCAATGGCTGAAAAGGGTGTTCTTGCAAAACCAACCCATGGTAACATTATCCGCTTTGCTCCTCCTCTCGTAATTAATGAGAAAGAGCTTAGAGATGCTATCAGCAAAATCAAAGAGGCATTCAAACTTTTCGAATAAAACTTTGTTAATTAATATAAAGAGCTGCATGTTTGCAGCTCTTTTTTTTAAACCTTTTAACTATCCTATTATCTATATACACATTAATCAAATTATAACACTAAATGAAAAGGTTCAACTATTTAATTATTATTGTCTTAACTATGGCTATAACAGCAAGTTGCAATAAGCAAGAGAAAGAGAACAAGAAACCTGCATTTGATAAAACAAACATGGATTTAACAGTAAAACCAGGAGTTGATTTTTTCAAATACGTGAATGGTACTTGGCTCAAGAATACAAAGATGCCTGAAGATAAGTCTCGTTATGGATCATTTGATATTCTTCGCGAAGAGAATGATTTTATCCTTAAAAATATCTTTGAGAAAGCATCTGCTATGAAAGATGCTCAAAAAGGTAGTAGCTGGCAAAAAGTTGGCGATTTCTTTGCATCTGGTCTTGATACCGTTAATATTGAGAAACAGGGATATCAGCCTATTAAAGAGGATATTGATAGAATTGCTTCAATCAAAACAACTGCCGATATTTTAACGGAATTACCTAAACTTCATTCTCAGTATATCACTCCATTGTTCCTTCCTTACGCTGGACAGGATAGTAAAAAAAGTGATACCATTATAATAAATCTTAATCAGGGTGGTTTAGGATTACCCGATAGAGATTATTACCTAAGTGATGATGCTCGTTCAGTTGAGATTCGTAAAGATTATATTCAGCATCTTATCACAACTTTTACATTAATTGGCTACACTCAAGAGCAGGCACAGGCGGCTGCTGAACAAATAATGAAGTTCGAAACCAGATTAGCTCAGGTAACCCAATCAAGAGAAGCACAAAGAGATCCTTACCTAACTTACAATAAAGTTACTTTAAAGGATATGCAAAAACTAGCCCCAGAAATTGAATGGAGTGCTTACTTTAAGGCATTAGGGATTGAAATTCCTGTTGACTTTGTAATCGATAACCCAAAATTCTATACTGAGGTTAGCAAGATGCTTAAGGATGAATCTATTGATACATGGAAAAATTACCTTACATGGAATGTAGTAGGCCGTTATGCTTCATTCCTTTCCGATGCATTTGTTGAGAACGATTTCGACTTCTATAGCAAGAAATTATCAGGTAATAATGCCAACAAACCTCGCTGGCAACGCGTTGCCAATTCAGCAAATTTTGTAATTGGCGAATTGGTTGGACAAATTTTTGTTGAAGAAAACTTCCCTCCTCAAGCGAAGCAGAAGATGCTTGATCTTATTTCTAATTTAAAACTTGCTTTTGTTGATCGTATCAACGGATTATCATGGATGAGCGAAGAGACTAAGAAAAAGGCTCTTGAGAAACTTCAAACCATGATGGTTAAGGTTGGATATCCAGATAAATGGAGAGATTACTCAAAACTTGAAATTTCTCGTGAAAGCTATGCGGGTAACATTAAACGTGCATCTGAGTTTAGCTTTAGAGTTAACATGGATAAACTTGGCAAACCAGTTGATAGAACCGAATGGGGCATGACTCCTCAGACCGTTAATGCTTACTATAATCCTTCAATGAACGAAATAGTATTCCCAGCTGGTATTCTTCAACCTCCTTTCTTCAACTTGTATGCTGATGATGCAATAAACTATGGCGCAATTGGAGTAGTTATTGGTCATGAAATGACCCACGGTTTCGACGATCAAGGTAGAAACTTTGATAAAAACGGAAACCTAACCCAATGGTGGACAGACGAAGACTCAAAGAAATTTAATGCGTTAACTCAGATACTTGTTGATCAGTACAATCGTTTCGTAGCAATTGACACTATTCACCTAAATGGCAAACTCACCCTAGGTGAAAATATTGCTGATTATGGTGGACTAACTATGTCACATCTTGCTTATCGTAAATCTCTTCAGGGCAAAACAGAACCAGAAATGATTGATGGTTTCACTGCTGAGCAGCGTTTCTTCCTATCCTACGGTAATATCTGGCGTCAAATTATTCGTGATAAAGAGCTTATGCGTAGGGTTAAAGAGGATGTTCACTCTCCAGGCAACTTCAGAGTAAATGGTGCACTATTCAACATTCCAGAATTCTATGCTGCTTTCCAAATCGATCCAACTGATCCATTATATATTGCTCCCGAACAACGAGCAACTATTTGGTAAAAACATTAAAGCCTCAGATTTTCTGAGGCTTTTTTCTTACGTTTGTAATCCAAATTAACTTTAAAATAGTATGGAAAACATTATAAATTGGGCAAAAGAATTAAACTGTGCAGTAACTGTTACAGATAATAATGGTGTTATTATTTACATGAACGATAAATCCGGAAAAACCTTCGAGAAATGGGGTGGATTAGATCTCATTGGAAAAAACCTTGATGGTTGTCATTCTCCTAAATCTCAGGATACCATCAAAAAACTTATGAATAATAAAGGAACCAATGTATATACAATTGAAAAAGCTGGTGTAAAAAAACTTATTTATCAAACTCCTTGGTACATTAATGGTAAAATTGCAGGATTAGTTGAACTTTCATTAGTAATCCCATTTGAAATGCCTCACTTTATTAGGGACTAAAATAGTTAAGGGTTACGGGTTACTTGCCTCTTTCCTTTTTTCATTATTCATTATTCATTTTAGATTATTAATTATCAATTAAAAAACTCATTTTCCTTTTCTCCAGTGTCTAAACAGGTTGATCCTGTACATTGGTGTTTTTTCCGGGAATATTCCAGAGCTAACTTCTCTGATATCCTCAATTGAGTAGAAAGTATCGGGGTTAAAATCCTTAATCATCTTAACTGCTGCAGGTAGAGTGGTTCGATGAACAAGTGAATAAATTATATTAACCTTTCCACTACTTCCCTCTGCATCAATAATAGTTGCACCAAAGCCATTTGCATTCAAAGTTTTCGCAAGAACATCACCATCACGATTTGTAATTACTCTTATTATTAAATTCCCAACCGCCAATCTTTCTTCCACTATCAACCCAATATAGTTTCCCGTAGCAAAACCAGCAGCATAGCCAAAGTAACAAAAGAAATTATTCAAATGGCTCATTATTTGGCTAATTGCTATAACCCAAATAAATACCTCAAAGAAACCAAGTATTGGAGCAAACTTCTTATGCCCCTTCGAAACATATACAATTCGAATTGTTCCTATTGTAACATCACATATTCGAGCGCAAAATATTAGCAATGGAAGTACTAAATAGGAATATAAGTTTGAATCAAAAAATGTAGGGTGCATATCTTTTTTATTACAAATTTAGCCCCCATTGTAAGAATATCAAATAAAAAACTCTGGTTAGTACCAGAGTTTTCATTATTCAGTTGGTTTTTAGAACTACTTCTCCCCTTTTATCCATTTTATTATTCTTTCGGAATCGGGTTTTTCCCTTGAATACGCGACATCAACAAGTTTACCATTCTCATCTATCAGATACTTCTGGAAGTTCCACTTTACATCGTTATCCATTACTCCATTTTGCGATTTGGAAGTTAGCCAAACATATAATGGATGAATATCATTTCCTTTAACTGAGATTTTCTCCATCATGGGAAACGTAACGCTGTACTTTTCTGTACAGAACTGTTTAATCTCGCTATTCGACCCCGGCTCCTGTCTAAGAAAGTTATTAGCAGGGAAACCAATAATCACAAAGTTTTTATCCTTATAGTCGAGGTAAACCTTTTCAAGTATCTCGTACTGTGGAGTAAAACCGCATTTTGATGCAGTATTTACAACCATAACTTTCTTCCCTTTAAGCTGTGATAAAGGAAAATCTTTCCCATCTATATCCTTAACAGTAAAATCGTAGAACGATTTGTTTTGTGCCATAGTAAAACTTGTTATAACAAGACTTGCTGCTATTGTAAGTATAGTTTTCATTGTTAATTAAATTTTACAATATAAACACCTAACCTGCTTAAATGTTTAGTAATAATCAACTTTGTTAGGTCTTAGCCTGCTTATACAAACCAACAAAGGAGTAATCATCGCGAATAAAGATTACCTACCTGTTTAACCAAAATGGAGATGAGTTGTAGGGAGGGAAATTCATGTGTATACCAATATAGTTAGTTAGCTCAAGCTCTGAGAGAGCATCTAATTTATCAGCTTCTTCAATGTTGCTAACAGGAATAAAGGAATAATACTCATTATCATTTCCGTCGCCATAGTCAACTATTTCAAAAAATTCAAAAAAGTATAATAGTCCACAGACCTTGCACTTCTTTAATTCTCGAGTATTGTGGTAATCATCTCGATAACATTTAATACTATCAAATGATGTAAAAAGCATTTCTTTAGTCAGCTTTTCAGACCATAAATGGCAATTTTTAAGTCCAAATATTTCGGGTTGATCCATGTTTATTTATATATTCTTTCATTTTACTTATTCTCCTTTGCTGAACTTTAGATTCATTTGTTCTTTTCGCACTCGGAGATCGCTTTTTACCTTAGACAAAGCCACAGACATAGATTAGCGATGGATGTTAATCATCGATCTTTGTCTTAATACAAAATATTCCCTTTTCACTGTCGGATTTATACCTTTTAATTTCAACATCTAGAATCTTTTGCGATTTCAATTTCTCATCTAACCCATCGAAGAAGTCTGTTTTAAGTAACTCGCCATTTAGGTAAACCAAATAGTCTTTATAACTAAATGTCGTATCCTCTACTATTTTAGAAATAGCATTGTTCTTAAGAGAAAACTCTTTCAACCACTTTTTTGCAACAAACTCTTTTGAATAAATGAAGATTAGTCCATTTTGCGCTTCGGTACCATAGATTTTAGTTAAAGAATCCAAATTGTTTTTTACAACAATAATTTTGTGAATGTTACTTTTATCTAACTTCCCAATTTGGTTTACATTCCGAATTATAGTGTCGTTGAAGAATAATAATGGCTCATACTTATTTGTTAATGGTCTTTTTACTATTTCAAAATATTTTGGGCTAGGTGTTTCTTGTGCTCTTAGATTGATAAAAGAGAGAGATATAATTAGTAATAAAAATGTCTTTGTTTTCATAAATTTATTTATCTGATTTATACACAATTTTGTTCCTAACATATATAAAATTATGACTATTACTCTATACTCAAATTGAGCAGTAATGATAAAATCCGCCTTTCAAGGCAAAAACTACTTAAATATTTCTATGAAAAAGCAGTCTTATGGGGGAAAAGTGATCATAAGGTTTTAATAGCATACACTTTTGAATGCGCAAACTCTCTTAAATCAATACAATACAAATCAGACGAAGGTTTTATGTTTGCACCATCAGCTTCACTCCCACCTATAATATAAAGGTTGTTGTTAGTACAGATAAACTCAGGAGAATACAAGAACAAATCAATCGAATAAAGTTTTACCTCCTTGGTTTTAATGTTATACGTTTGAAAAATGCCATTCTCAAAAATGTAAATAATATCCTTATGGTATGCTAAGGCAGGTCGTTGAACCGCATAAATCAATTGGCCTTCATCGCTCCACTTTCCACCTGATAAATTAAACATCCTTATTCTATCCAATGGTTTTAGGTCATATCCTCCAATCAAAAATATTGTATCATTGACAATTACACCCTTTGCCTCCATTGCGCTAGGCATATCGATTAGTTCATACCAATACCCTGTTTTAAGGTTTAACATGTGAACCTTTTTGGTACATACTTTTTCACCATTGTTATTTAACCGTTCCGATCCCCCCATAACAATTATATTATCCTGATATAGAAAGGAAGCAAAATTGACTGTTTGATGAGGATTATTATTATCAACCAACTTAGAGTTTTGTTGAACATCATAAACCTCAATCTTATCATCTAGGTATTGCGTTCTTTTATCTTTTGATAATGTTTTACCTCCCAGCAAATAGACTTTATTGTTATAGAAGAACATTGAGTGATAAGCCCTTTTATCAAACTTTTGATCTGATATTGTCCATTTATCCTCTTGAAAGTTATAGATATTAAGCTTATTGCTATAGTTTTCCCATGTAAAGATTGGTTTCATTATTAAATTACCAGCATTTACAGCGATATCCCGTACACCATTACTAGTAATTGATTCATCTCCTCCTATCACCCAAATACTATTGTTAACTAACGTAACACCAAACCCATAAACACCATTTTTTAACGATGCTAACCGTTTATATTTAACCTGCGAGTTTAATAATGCATTTGTTGTAATAACAATCTCATTAATGGCTTTTGATTCATCTGACATAAGCACAATATAACTACAAGCCTTTAGATCTGATAGACAAAACTTCTTAGAGACAAATCCAACAAACGAAAAATTAATGGAGTCATTATCACTTATACCAGAGAATTGCTTTAACGAAAACTCCCCTTTTTGATTTGTATTTGTTCCAATGCCCTTACTTTTAATGAAAATATTAACTCCTTCAATCGGTTTCTTATTCTTAGAATCTAGTACTAAACCAATTTTACTTTGAGCAAGTATCACATTTAAATGCAATAGGAATGTTAATAGGGAAATAGTTATGTATAACTTTTTAACTAACATTTAATTTTTAAATCTATTTAATACGCATTTGTTTTATACTAACAGAGACGTAACTATCTTTTGTAATAGCTCTAAATGCAATATCTAAAGTAGTAAAAAATATTTTTTCAACTCCAATTTTAAAGTTTGTTTTATTTTATCGGAAGATTGATCTGAAAAGATTTATTAACCCAATAAACGGAATTAAAAAACCCCGCATTAGCGAGGTTTAAATATCATATTAAATTTTCTCTAAAGTATCTTTCAGTATCCAACCCATATTCCCATCAGCAATATGGATTTCGTACCAATCGCCAACCGAGTCAACAATTTTAACTTTGGTGCCAGCATGGAGCACAAAAAGATCTTTACCCGACTCACCAGGTGAACTCTTAACAGCAACCACCGATGGGAAAAGAATGCCATACTTATGATTAACAATTGAATTCTTTTGCTGAATGCTAAATGTAAAAGAAAATAGAGTAACCAACAATGTTAACACACCAATGGAAAATGTAATTCTTTTAACATTAGGTCGGTATGAAAACCAAAAGAAATATGCCAACACCAAGCTGATGATAAAGAATAGTATTCCAGTGTATGCCCATGCATTGGTTGACATCCATTTTTTAACATTATTGAAGAATGTTACCATAAAGAATTCGGGAAGCGGTTCGATATGATCAACGGTAAAGGTTTTTACAAGGTCGAGATTAAACTTAATATTCTCATCGCTTGGGTTTAGGAGCAATGCCCTTTCATAATTAAGGATTGCTGCAGGTATATTCTTGGATTTATAGTAAGCATTACCCAAATTATAGTAAAGAACATCCGATTGATAGCCCTGCTTAACTATTGATTCGTATGCATTAACAGCGTCCTGAAACTTTCCATCAGTATAACTTTTATTTGCATCGGCCATTAAGGCATCGACGTTTGCAGCACTTGTGCTACCCAATGATAGCAAACCAACGAATACTACATTTAGTATATTTCGTAACATAGCCTTACTTATATTAATTGATAATCAAGCTCATTTATTATTTCTTGAGATTTTGTTCAAACTTACTAATCAACTCAATAGCGCTGTTGTACAATGAGCTCATCTCTGAGGTTTCGGTACTTGGTGCAAAACGAGCATACTCGCAAACACCAATTATTCGCATAAACTCTTCAATATCAGTTTCGATTATACCCTTTGCACTCATTTCTAATTTAGCGGTTTCACTTGTTAAATTAGATACTGGAATACTTAACTTATCGGACAAATAACCCCACATTGCCTTGTGAATCTCCTCAAAGAATAGCTCCCTATTATTTGATTTCAAATGCGATTCAGCAACTTGTAATCTTTTGCGAGCAACCTTATTCGCTTTTTTATTCTTAATGAGCATTATATTAGACATCTCTTTTTGATGCTTACTCATCAAATAAATTACTGCACCAAAAGCAACCAGAATCAGTATAATTGTAATATAGAACATCCCCGAACCAACAAAATATCCCGCATAGGGTTTTACCCCCAGTTTTCCCGTTTTAATAAATCGAATATCTTTCCCGATAAATTTGATATCCTCTTTTGAGTATGTATAAGATGAAGCATTAGCTGGAGTCGTTCCATCGGATGAAACATTCAACTCAAACTCTTGCGATTTTAGTGTTATATACTGTGCTTTTTGCGGATCGAAGTAAGTAAATTCAATTGGTGGAATTTTAAAATTTCCTGGACTACGAGGAATAGCAACATACTCAAATAGTTTATACCCGGAAGCTCCGTTAGCACTATTAACAACCTTATCGCTTACCTTAGGATCGTAAACCTCAAATCCTGAAGGAAACTCAATTTTAGGTGTCTCTATCAACTTAACATTACCTTCGCCATAAATCTTTAGTTTTAAGGTAATTGCTTCATTTGTCTTTATATTTTTTTTATCAAAAACTGGTTCGATTTTAAAATTACCAACACCACCCTTAAACGATTCGGGAGCATTAGAAGGCAATTCCTTAACAGCAATAGTAAATGGTTTACTTACTAATCTTTTTCTATATGTTTCAGTTGAACCAAAAAAATCGTCAAAAATAGATTGAGAAGAATTTACTTTTTGTTGGTATAAAACTTCAAGTTCAAATGGATCAATCTCTAAATTTCCATTTTTTTGAGGAAATAGAATAAACTTTTTAATTACACCGGTGTAATATATTTTCCCATTAATATTCTCCCTTTGATAACTGAAATTCGAAGGGGTTTCTATCTCCTGACTCCAAAATCCATTAAATGCCGGGAATTTAGCATCAACATATTGAGCCACGTTAATTCTGGTACAAACTTTAAGTGTAGCAATTACTGGTTCTCCAATAAACGAAGAGCGACGATTTACATCAACGATTACGAATAGATCAGAATTAGGCACATCACCTCTAGTTTCTATTTGTTCTTGCTGTCCGTTAACCTGTGATTGTTGTTGAGTGTTATTGGTTTGTTTAATAACCTCAATGTTTAATGATTTAGATTTGTATTCGGTACTTCCAATAATAGCAGAAGCAGGGCTAATTGTAAATTTACCTTCCTTTGAAGCCTCAAGTATATATGTAAAAGTTATTGTCTCGCTTTGTGAAACACGCCCATTGATTACCTGTACGCTAGTACTTTGGGATGTACTTGGTCCTGCTAGTATTTCAAAGTCCTTTATTTCAGGCTGGTTAAAGGACGTTGGTTGTTTATTAATTGTATACACAAGCCTGAATTGCTCTCCTACCCCAACAAGACTTGGAGCATAAGCCTCAAGTTTAATATCCTGAGCAAAGGAGAATCCTGTAAATAGTACAAACCCGATAATCGTAAAAATTCTTTTCATATCACTTAGTATTGCCAAATACATTACCAATTCTTATCAACCTTAACTTTAGCTGCTTTAACTTGTTGTTCCTTCATTTTCTGCTGAGTCTGCTTCTCGTTATTTTGAACAGCCTCTAACATTCTACGAGCATCCTCTTGAGAAATTTTTTGCTGCTGGTGCTGTTGATCTTTTTTATCCTGATTTTGTTCTTGCTTATTCTTGTCTTTATCCTTATCGTCTTTCTTATCCTGATCCTTTTTATCCTTATCTTTATTTTTATCCTTGTTATCCTTATTCTTATCGTTTTGTTGTTGCTGCTGTTGCTGTTGCTGCTGTTTTAGCTTACGTTGAGCCTCAGCAAGGTTATATTTTGCCTCATTATCATTAGGATTCAAACGGAGTGAATTTTTATAAGATTCTATACTCTCCTTCAGTTTTTGCTGTTTCAGATAAGAGTTCCCCATGTTATAGTAAACATTAGACTTCATCTGATCATTTACATTTGATGAAGTTAATCCATCAAGCTGTTTTATTGTCTCCTCTTGCTTATCCTGCTTGTAAAGTGCATCAGCAAGGTTAAAGGTTGCCTTGTAAGATTTTGGATTCTTTTCCAAGGCTTTACGGTACGAAATCTCAGAGCTGGTGAAATCATTTTTTTTGAACTCTTTATTTCCTTGACGAATTGATTTTCGCTCAGTTTGTGCACTAACAGAAAGTGTTAAAAGTGCTAATAGTAATGATATTATTCCTTTTGTTCTCATCCTGTTATCTCCCTTTTACACCAAAAAGATTAAGCTTAGTTAACCATTTATTCTTTCTTTCTAGAACTAAAAACTCGATAAAAAGCAATATCAATGCAAAGGCAAACAAGTACTGGAATTGATCGTCGTACTCCGAGTAAATTTTTTCCTTCATTTCTGTTTTCTGCATTTTATTTATTTCATCGAACAGAGGAAGCAAACCTAGCTGTGAATTAGTTGCTCTAATGTATTTCCCATTTCCAGCAACGGCTAACTTCGACAACGTTTCTTCATCCAATTTGCTTACAACCACATTTCCATCCTTATCCTTTATAAATGATTGCTGCGAATCGTTCGATGATGCTGGTATAGGAGATCCCTGAGGAGAACCTATACCAATTGCGTAAACGTAGATGCCTTGCTCTGCAGCCTTTTTAGCTGCTTCTACTGGATCGTCCTCATGATTCTCTCCATCGGAAATAACAACTATCACCTTGCTTGTTTTACTCTCAGGGCTAAATGAGTTTGCAGCAAGATTTATTGCTGAGCCAATTGCTGTACCCTGTTTAGGAACAATTCCCGGATTAATAGATGATAAAAACATCTTGGCAGAGATATAGTCATTAGTAATAGGTAACTGAACATAAGCATCTCCTGCAAACACTATTAAACCTAATCTATCATCGGTTAGTTTATCAACTAATCTTGAAATAGCTTGCTTTGCACGTTCTAAACGGTTTGGTTGAATATCCTCAGCCATCATACTATTGGAAACATCCAAAGCAATAATCAACTCAATACCCTTGCGCTTAACCTCAGTTAGTTTTGAGCCAAATTGAGGTCCTGCTAGACCTATGATAATTAAGAAAAGTATTAAACTAATTATAATTGCTTTAAGCCATCCTCTTTTAAAGGACATTCCTGGCATTAAAAGCATTAACGTTTCAAGGTTACCAAAACGGTTAATCGCTTTCTTTTGTAAAACTGTAGCAAACCAATAAAGGCCTATTGCCAAAGGAATTAGCAATAAAATGTATAAATATTCTGGGTGCGAAAACCTAAACATAATCCTATAATTATTTAAGTTTCATCAATTTAATTACGGTATACTTCTAAAAACAGTTGTTCTTAGGATAAACTCAGACGCTAGTAAAGCGAGAGCAATAACTCCAAATATTCTGAATCGTTCCTCGCGTTTGTTATACTCAGTAACTTCAATCTTTGAACGCTCGAGTTTGTCAATTTCTGAATAAACCTCCTCCAACGCTTTATTATTAGTAGCTCTGAAATACTTCCCGCCGGTTAAATCAGCAACTTTCTGGAGCATCTCCTCATCAATTTCAACCTTAACATCCTGATACTGTATTCCGAATGGTGTTTGAACAGGGTAAGGTGCAGTACCAATTGATCCTATTCCTACAGGGTAAACCCTAACACCATAAGTTTTAGCTATTTCTGCGGCTGTTAGCGGTGCAATTTCTCCTCTATTGTTAACCCCATCGGTTAGTAGAATTACAACTCGGCTAATTGCATTGCTATCCTTCAGCCTAGAAATGGCTGTCGCAAGGCCAGAACCAATTGCTGTTCCATCCTCTAGAATCCCCATCTTAACATCCTTAAACATATTGATAAGAGATGCGTGATCAGTGGTGAGAGGGCATAGCGTGAAACTCTCACCAGAAAATACAACCAAACCCATTCTATCGTTTTGACGACCGCTAATAAACTTTATTCCAATACTTTTTGCAGCTTCTAACCGATCGGGTGAGAAATCGCGTGCAAGCATACTGCCTGAAACATCAATTGCAAGTATTATATCTATTCCCTCAGTTGTTACATTCTTCCATGTATTTGTTGTTTGAGGGCGTGCAAGAACAATAATAACCAATGCAATTACGGCAACACGTAAAGCAAATAGAAGATGTCTAAGGTAAACCTTAAATGAAACAGGTACTTTAGCAAAGCTCTTAAGGGTTGATATCTGCAAACTAGCCTTAGAATCTTTCTGCCGGAATATATACCAAGCTACCATTGCAGGTATAAGCAATAGCAGGTAAAGAAATTTTGGATGTGCAAAAATTAAATGGCTCATCGTTAAACTTTTTTATTATCCTTTTCAGATGATAATTCAACAACCACTTCTTTATTCTCAGTTTGAGCAGCCTCTGATTCTTGAATTTCCTTAACCTCTTCAATTGGTTTTGTCTTCTCAACAAATTCAAAGGCAAACTTTAAGTTTCGCTCGTTATCAGAAACAAAAGGTTTGTACTTGGCAAACTTCACTAGGTCGGCAAGGGTTAAGGTTTCCTGTAAATCTCTATAAAGGTATTCGTCATCAAAACCAACTTGCTTTAATCCTGAAAGAATTTCGTAAGTGGTTTGCTCCATAGCATATACCCCATAACGTCCCTCAATGTAAATTCTAAGCGTATCAATCAACCTAGTATAGAAGTATTTATGGTTCTCAGATGCCCAAAGCTTTTCGTCTCTAATCTTCTCTAGCTCTCGAAGTGCAACTACATGAGGAGGATCAACGTGTTTTTGTAAAAATGTAAATGGTCGATTCTCTTTTCTTCTTTTTAGATACAGTAGAATTAGGAAAATCAAACCTGCAAGGAGTAAACCTCCAAACGCCCATGGAGCAACCTCTTTTATAGTAATCGGTTCCTCTATCGGCTGCTTGATATCAAAGATATCGTTCATCGATTTATTATGAGGAATACTATTAACATTTAGTATCAACGCGTTAGATTTAATAGTATCTGTCTTACTCCCATCAGTTACAGCAATTTTTAGTTCAGGTAATTGGTAACTACCACTATCAAACGAAGTAATTATAAGTTTCATAATCTGCTCGGTTTGATTACCTTTTAGCTTAATGCTGCTAAGTACTGGTTTTTTAAGTAGTTCTACCCCTTTTATCAACGAATCGCTCAAAACAGGGAAACTAACTTTAAGTGATTGTGGTACAACTACCGATACTGTTAATTCTACCCTATCTCCAATAAGTATAGATTCCTTCGAGAGGCTTGTTTTTACTGGATATGGAGAATCATTCGAAGCAACCTGAGCAATCGCTGTTGAAGTGAAAAGGAATAATATCGAAAGTAATTTAATTTTCATAGTTCTATAAAATTATCCTCGATGTTTGAATAGTAGGATAAGTGGTTTAACGTAATCCTCATCAGTACTGATTGAAACCCAGTCAACCTGACATTTTGAGAATACAGTTTTAAGGTTTGAGCTTGTTTGCTCCCACCATTCGGAGTATAGTTTCCGAGTAATTGAACTCGAAGTATCAACCCACTTGTATGCTTCAGTTTCAGCATCCTTTAGTTTTATTAAACCAACTGAAGGCATTTCGGTTTCCCGCTTATCGTAAACCCTAATCCCAACAACATCGTGCTTATTGTTAGCAATTGTAAGGGCATCCTTAAAGCGCAGGTTGGTTGAGTTATCCTCCATATCGATAAAATCGCTAATGATGAATGCTGTACATCTTTTCTTTATTGCATTCGAGAAGTAGCGTAGAGCTTCAGCAATATTCGTTTGCTGACTCCGGGGTTCAAAATCAATTAACTCTCTAATAATTCGGAGTATATGAGTTTTCCCTTTTTGCGGGGGAATAAACTTTTCGATCTTATCACTAAAAAGGATTGCCCCTATTTTATCGTTATTCTGAATAGCAGAAAAAGCGAGCACCGCAGAGATCTCAGCAATTAAGTTCTTTTTAAGAATACTTGTTGAACCAAACATTCTAGAACCACTCACATCAATAAGAAGCATTACTGTAAGCTCACGTTCCTCCTCAAAGATCTTTATATAAGGATGGTTGAACCGAGCGGTAACATTCCAATCAATATTTCGAATATCATCTCCATAAAGGTATTCCCTAACCTCACTGAATGCCATACCCTTACCTTTAAACGCGCTATGATACTGGCCTGCAAAGATGTGCTTTGTCAAACCTCGGGTTTTTATCTCAATCTTTCGTACCTTCTTTAGTAATTCGGTGGCTTCCATATAACCAAAATCTTTTTTTATTTTTTTGGTCGAGTGATTACTGTTATAAACCAATCACCCTTTTTAATTACAATCTCATAAACCTTTCCACTAGTATTGTCGAGCCAAGTAAGTGAACCTTTCTTCTTATACTTTGAGTCAAACTCCTTTTTTAAATCATCCAAAAGCCAAGAGTTATACATTCTTGCCATTTTTGTACAGTAACCTTTATCATCAAGAATGAATAAAACGGTTTGTTCATCAAATGTATTCACATACTTTAAGAAACTCTTGTTACCATTTAAAACCTCTTTTTCGAAAACAAATCCAGGGTAATCTACTTTAACTTTTTTTCGGATATCCTGTTTATACAACCCAATATAGTTTTGAGCATAACCTGAAAGTGAGATGATGCATACGACCAATATTAGGAGTATTTTCCGATAAAAGGTTTTCATTCTGGCTTATGGTACTTCTACAGTATTAAGTATTTCAGAGATTATATCTTCAGTTGAAATATTCTCAGCTTCAGCCTCGTAGGTTAAGCCAATACGATGGCGAAGAACATCGTGACATACTGAACGAATATCCTCTGGAATAACATAACCACGACGTTTAATAAAAGCGTAAGCTTTTGACGCAAGAGCTAGATTGATACTTGCACGTGGTGAAGCACCATAGCTTATCATATTCTCAAACTTTTCAAGTTTGAACTGTTTGGGGAATCGAGTTGCAAATACGATATCAAGGATATACTTCTCAATCTTCTCATCCATATATACCTCACGAACAATACTTCTTGCTTTCAGAATATCGGATGTTTTAAGAACCTTATCAGCTTTTGGGAAAGTATTTGCAATGTTCTGACGCATAATCAGTTTTTCCTCCTCTTGCTTAGGATAGGTAATCTTTACCTTCAGCATAAAACGGTCAACTTGAGCTTCGGGAAGAGGATAAGTTCCCTCCTGCTCTATTGGGTTTTGGGTTGCAAGTACTAGGAATGGTTCCTCTAACTTATAGGTTTGTTCGCCAATTGTTACCTGGCGTTCTTGCATAGCCTCTAACAATGCACTCTGAACTTTTGCAGGGGCACGGTTTATCTCATCAGCAAGTACAAAGTTGGTAAAGATCGGACCCTTTTTAACAACAAATTCCTCTTTCTTTTGGCTATAAATTAATGTACCGATTAGGTCAGCAGGAAGTAAATCAGGGGTAAACTGAATTCTGCTAAATTTGGCATCAATAGTATTAGCCAGCGTGTTAATAGCAAGGGTTTTTGCTAATCCAGGAACTCCTTCCAACAAAATATGGCCATCGGCCAAAAGACCAATCATCAACGACTCAACAAGGTGCTTTTGTCCAACAATTACCTTGTTCACCTCCATGTTGATAATATCAACAAACGAACTTTCAAGACGAATCCTTTCGTTTAACTCTTTAATGTTTAATGTGTTAACTTCGTTCATCGTTCAAAGTATTTATATCGGTTTATTTTTATAATTAGTGTAACAATTGATAAGCGCAAATTTCACAATTAATACGCCCTATACAAGTTAAAAAAGGTTAAATGGAATTAATGTAATGTTAATATATGGCTCGATTTTATTGGTTTTTCTAATGAATGTTAAATTGAAGGTTTTATACTTATAGACAATTAGACTTATAAGCTATTAGGAGTTATTCCATTTCTCCATTATTCCATTCACTATCTTGCATTATAGAAACCATTATTTATCTACTTTTGTAAAAAACAAAGAAATTGGCAAACCGTTTTTTCATAGAACTTTCGTATAGAGGAACGAATTACCATGGTTGGCAGATTCAGAATAATGCTCATAGTGTTCAAAGTGAGCTAAATAAAGCGTTGTCTATTCTACTAAAAGAAGACATCTCCACAATTGGTGCAGGTCGTACTGATACTGGGGTGCATGCAAAATATTTTGTAGCACATTTTGATACAAAACATCCAGAATTAATTGAGAAAAAAGATTTTATATACCATTTAAACCAAATACTTCCTACAGATATATCTATAAAATCTACAAAACATGTTAAACCTGAGGCGCATGCTCGTTTTGATGCCACTTCGAGAACTTACGAGTATATCATTTGCCGAAACAAAGATCCCTTTTGGCTTGAGCTTGCATGGATGTACCATGGACATTTAGATATTGAATTGATGAACAAAGCTACTAAGCATTTATTCTCCTATATTGATTTTACTAGCTTTAGCAAAGTGGGTTCTGATGTAAAAACTTCTAACTGCAAGATTATTTCAGCTCAATGGGAAGAAAAAGATAACCTTCTTACCTTTAATATTACAGCCGATAGGTTTTTACGAAATATGGTTAGAGCAATAGTTGGAACCTTGGTTGAAGTTGGCCGAGAAAGGATTAGCGTTGGAAAATTTTCAGAAATAATGGCAGCTAAAAATCGTTCATTGGCAGGATCATCGGCACCTGCTGAAGGGCTATACCTTACAAATATTGAATATCCGTCAAACTTATTCTAAGACTCGGTAAAAAAGGGTTCAAAAAATCCCTTTTTACAACTCAACTTGGTGTTCTTCTCTTAAAAGATCATTTACCGTTTTAACAGGATTAAAAGTAATTAACGGCACTTCAACAAATATTGTATTCCAATCAGACATGCCTCCATTCCATAAACCGGGTAGTTCCTGCGCTTTTAGGTCACGACCATCCTTGCTTTTTATTGAAATAAATCCAGTTTCCGGATCGCGGAATTTTAGTAAATCAAACTTCTTCCCTTCAGAATCCTTTACATAGCAAACCAAATCAACCGGGTTGAAGTGTGTTGATTCACTGAATATTTTCTTTATTGCAGAATCATTCAAATCAATTTGTGAGTTTTCCACAATCTGTAAAGATGTTGTTCCATCCGAGTTTAAAGCCCAGAATGGCCCACCTCCTGGCTCACCTTGGTTCTTCACCATTCCACAAACACGTATTGGACGATTCAACACTTTAAGCAGATATCTTTTTAGTGCTGCTCTATCTTGAGTATTTAAATCCTTTGAAGGGATAATGCACAATTCGCTTATTGTAAAATCTAGAATTCCATTCAAAAGATCTTCGTCATCTCCCTCATCGCTTTTTAGTTTCAGAATATAATCGAATATTAGATTTCTGTAACTTAAGAGTAATCCGGCAAGTGCCTTTTTATACCTTACAGTTTGTGGTTTAATTCTATCAGGAACTACATTATCAATATTCTTTATGAATATTAACTCAGTATCAATATCATTTAGGTTTTCGAGCAATGCTCCATGCCCACCTGGGCGAAATAACAAAGTACCGTCTGGATTTCTAAATGGCGTATTATCCAATTCAACTGCAATTGTATCAGTCGATGGCTTTTGTTCAGAAAATGATACATCCAAACGAATATCATAATGTGTTTCGTAGTACTCCTTAACCCTATCTATTAGTTTTTCAAAACCGCCCCAGTGTTCAAGCGAAACGGTAAGGTGAAGCCTAAGATTTCCATGTTTATCGCGGCAGTACTGAGCCCCTTCAACTAAG